>JXWR01000062.1_pt1 | contig 16526 bp, 11 predicted proteins | sample 315541 | NCBI WGS metagenome assembly JXWR01 (sample SAMN03273951, study PRJNA271842) | soil metagenome | isolation source: rice field ambient CO2 | place: India: CRRI Experimental farm Cuttack,Odisha-753006 | collected 2013-12-17
TTGTTTGCAATCTCGTTTTCAACAAGACTACGCATACTGACTCCTTTTCGTAAGAAATAGTCCAAAAGGCTATGGTCAAAGACATTGTCAAGTTGCTCATAATCTTTTAAAAAGTCGTTTTCGTTATCTTTCCTGTTGTGTTTAATGAGATCATTCAGAATCTCTATGCGGGAGCCTTGACCCCTTTGCCGATAAACCTTACTGAACCCAAAATCCACATAAATAACCTTTTTGGTTCTGCTTGGGCCGTTGGCCATCAGCCCCAAAAGAATGTTATCCTTTTTTATATCTCTGTGAACAATGCCGGCACTGTGTATCTTACACAATCCAACCGCTGCAGATCTCATTACCCAATCCTTTGCTGTCAACTTTGCAACTTTCTTGACCTTGGTGAGTTTGATGAAAAAGCCAGAAACAGGCAATTTGGACAACGGCATATCTTCAGCTTCTCTCAAATCCAACAATTTATGCCGTTTCCTAATGCTACCACTATTGTTGTCGGGAGCCCAGTCATCCATTATGTGCCCGTAACCTAGAACATTTGGTACACAGTCAACTCTGTACTTCATAAGCCTTTGGTAGCAAGCCATTTCATAGTCGAAAAAGGCAATCGCAAGACCAACACTTCCCAGTGACTTATTATGCATCAATGTTATGTACTGTGGAAGGCGGTTGGGATCAAAGATCTTGTAAACCTGCTGGAATGAGATGATAAGCGACCACCTCTCTTGTGGTGCCGAACCAGCTATGATTTTTGGCACGCGTGTGCCAAACTTGCTAGTGGCAATCTTTTCAAATTCTATCATGGTACCATTTCTGTTAGCAAGTTTGAACTGGCTGTTTTGCTGAAAAGTACTGATTAAAGTATGGAGACCATAGAATTCCAGATCAAGTAGTTCTCCTGAGTTTTGCAAGTTCAAGAAATAGTGGTCAACTAATTTCTCCACAAATCTATTTCTGGTGGTCATTGCCTCATCGAGTCTATCCTTATTTTCTTGCAACAAAAACTTTGCTACAGCCTTTTGTGTCTCTGGGCTAATGCACGTTTCTGCCAAATCAAGCTCTTCTTCTATGGAGGACATCCTGAATAAATGTAACATCAATTTACAAAATAGGCATGCATATGACTGATCTGGATTGTCGGCCTCAATCAAATATATTTCTTGGATGGGGAACTGAGTCGAGATTCTTCCAGTAATATCAACAAAGGTTTGACCCGACTCAATAATCTTGTTAAAATTAATTTTGAAAGCAATAAGACAGTTATAATTGCTGATTATGCCAATATTTGTACCGCAAAATAGCATTTGGTGTGCGACTTGGTTGAATACTGCCATAAACTCGAGAGCCTCGACCGAAAGCCCACGTTTCTCAAGCATCTTTGACAGAAAATTGAAGTTTTCTTTGAATTTTAGAAATTTTCTTTTAATGTCTATTGACGCTTGCTTTATTTCAATTGCTGCCACTACATGCTGTGAGCCATCCTCTGACTCAACACAGAGCATGGAGTCCGGTGTTACGTGGAACTGTGTCTCTTCCTTATTTTGAGATTTATTCTGTTTGCTTTCAGAGCAGCAGCTTTCATTTGGAGGGCTAAAATAGAAAGTTTGTCCTGATCCTTCTGACATAGTTCGTAAGCCGGTCAATGACTTTAAGAGGTCAACACACGGTCGAAGCAATGTGAGACGAAGCTTGTCAACCGTGAAACTCTCATTAAAGTTTTTTTGTGCCTGAGGCGGCCCTTTATTAAAGAAACTGAAGTCTGGAAACCTGAATCCCTGGTCACTTATAACTGCCTTTCTCAATAGCTCCACGATTATTGAATTGTCCAAATGTGTGTTAAATGCTCCCACCAGAGGCACAAGGGTAGGCGACCGACTTTCAAAGCGGTTTGAATAGTTTGTGTAGCCGCTGTTTCTTTGGCTTACTTTGCCGATAACCTCAATAGCAGATCGCGGTTCATGCATTTCTTTCTTGGTGATTACTGGAATTAGAGTGCATTGCTGAAAAAGAAAAATTAATCTCAATATTTTGTAATGTTGCTGATAACCTTTTTCACGCACGCTACCAAGGTTGCTCAAATAGTTGAAATATGTGTCACCTTTTATCATCAAGTATGTGTTGGGAAGAGTACCCTCCACTCCTTGTGGGTTTAGCTCCACTATGGCTTTCCATTTTTTTGATTTTTTCAAATCTTCATCAGCTTTTTGTTTCTCACTTGCATAAAGGTTAGTTCGAGCAGCATGACTGTCATAAGACACGCCACCATTGTGCTTTACTCTGGCTTTCTTTGCCTCGAGCTCTGGTAGTGCTCCGGTGCCGGTGTCTGAAGAGCGCTTTCTGATTTCTTCGTCTTGTGGGTTCATATTCACTTTATCAATTTCGCAAAGGGGCTGATGCAAATTTGCCAAAATGTTTGAGGTAATATTCATGTGCTTTTTGGTTTAGTTACCAGTTTTTTTCTTTTTGCAATTTCTGCTTGAAGGAAAACTTGTAACTTGGTTTGTGGCTTGGTGGTGAGAATGCATGTCGCCCCCGTCCCAACATGCATGTTGGCATGCCAGGACATGCAGGAAAAACTACACTGAGCGCAGTAAGTGAGAAAGAAGGTAAAAGAGAATGGTCGAATAACCACTCGCTATTCACTATGCAATAACATCCACCAGAAACAATGAACTACACTGAGAAAAGAACACTAACTGAAATTTGTACAGAACTCCAGTATTCAGTCAGGTACCATTTCTCGTGATTTGAGTCTCGTGACTGGTTCCGCGACAGCGGAACATCTGGATTCAGGGTCAACTGCGATTGCACCCATCATGTGTAGCAGAATGTCTAGACAGTAGCCTCTCATACCGACCTTTGTATTGGGTGTAAGCGAAACAAAGGTATTGACTGGATGGTAAGATTAGTGTACAAAGGTTGACTATTTATGTAAATGAATCTGTGCTAGACACTGTGAGCGTATATGTGATGGGAAGAGAAGAGTGGCCTTTCTGAAACCGTCTCCACGCGGATAAGAAGGTAAAAGAAGGTTTACAATATGCCATTTATAGTGTAACAGGGGATCTGGGAGCAGTAGGACAGATGTTTTTCAATGTGAATTTAGTTGTTGTTGTTGTTGTTGTAGATCATCCGAGTAAAACACATATTTTTCTTTTATAGCAATTCATAAATATCCAAAGATAAATTCACAATGTGCAACTGGCCATCTTGTCAATTCAAGTCATACAATAACTGGAGCTGCTACCATGATTCGAAGGTTGGTTTATAAATGCTATATACTCAGAAGTTAAAGCAGTGCAAGGATTTATTTGGAGTTAGGAAAGCAAAGAAAGATCAGGGAAAGATAAACAAAAGAAACCATTAGAGACTTTTGGAGATTTCATGGTTTCCCAACTTCAAAAATTTGCCCAAGAAAAAGTTGCTCCTTTGTGTGATGCAAACTGATAGGTAAAGTGGCGACATTGTATCATTACAGAGTAATGCTATGGCATAGGCGCCTGCCTCCTCCTGCAGGTTTGCGTTGGAATTCGTGTGCATTAGAAGCTCAACATGTCGAAGACGAATAGTCAAATATACATATTAGGTACTAAATCCCTTTCAGTTCTAAGCCTTTTTTTCAAACTTTTACATGATGATTCCCTATATTCTTCAATATATAAAAATTTTCAGTTCTTTATTACATGTTCAGTCAAATGAGGCTTTACGGAAATCCAATTTAGTTATTAACTCAATACAATTCTCTTCCACATTAATCTAGATATTGTACCCTTCAGCTATTCATGCAAATGAAGTGGATCGTAATAATATGTCATTCAAAGGGTTTGGCTTGTTGAACCACTTATAACAAACAGCTTGACAAACTGTTGTCTTTGGGCCAAAAATGCTAATTTATGGGAATTATCAGGTTGTTTTAATTTACAAAATGAGACTAGAGGTATCAAAAAGAATAAATAAGAGGTATTAGTTCCAAAAGGAAAACATTGGCAGCATTGCAAGCAGGTTGGATTTTTGCTATATTTCTATTTCAGGAAATGGGTTATTTTGAAAGAAAAGTGACCTGTAAAAGTGCGTTTAATGGTGAATTTTAAGTGAAGTATATCCACTGTGAATCGTTTTAAAAAATTTTACAGGTCAAAACAAAATGTCGCTTTGAAATAAAATTAAAAAAAAAAAAAAAAAAATCTAGCAATGGTTGGAAACAAATATTTGAGTTTTCAAATAAAACTATATAATTTCTGGGTATCTAATCTTGTAGATGTAACTTATTTTATATACTAAATCACTAATATAGGTACCAGTTGGCCTTTTTTATAGGCTAAATTACATGTGGGTAACTTTCCACTCATATGCTCAAATTATGTTGTTTTTCCTATTGTATAATATTTATAATGCCTTTTAACTACAAACAACTAGAAGTCATAACTCACTATATTTTTTGTAACCGTCACTGTCCAAAGTGCGAAGTGCTATAGCGATATCTTCCTGAATATCAGCAATTAAGGCCTCTTTTGTAGTATAATCCAATTCTGGTCTAATATAACCCAACACATTGAACTCTATAGCCGCTCCGTAAAAATTTCTATCAAATTTATGCATAATGTGAACTTCGGCTGCTTTTTCCTTATTTTGATAAAATGGGTTCCATCCAATTGACATAACGTGGGGGAACACCGTACTAAGCTCTTTTTCACTGAGTTTATGGCCATAACTAAATTCCACAGCCCGCTGTTGTTGGCTATCAGGAGTAGCAAGCAGCTTTACCTCAATTGCCTTGTAAGTCAGGTTGGGAGAAACACGGCAGAAGCCAAAGTAGACGCCTACTGGCAAGTCGTGGAATTGTTGCGAAAGTGATTCCATAGGGATATTGGCGGTGGGAATGCCGAGATCCAGTGAGCCTCGGCCAAAACCAGAGACAATGTGGCTGGAGGCGGTAAGAGGGAAAGGCGGTTGCGGCTGAGTTGGAATATCGACTTGTGGTCTATTCATGGTTGTGGATTGGTGGTGTGTTTGTCGATGTCTAGAGAGTGTTTAGTAATATTTAGCGATTGGTGATAACAATAGTTTAAGATTATGATAAATCATCTTTAGTGTCACGTGATAAAGAAGTAAGTGGATCATCGCTGCATCGTCGCAGTTTCAGTTTTCTGGATCAGTTTTACTGCTCTTCACCAAGTACTCATTAGCTATCAGCAATTGCAATCGGCAACATTTCAACCGCTGTTTTGTATAAATTATAATTAACAATAAATAATCAGCTAGCTCCATATTGCAGTCCTTAATCCCCAATTACCAACATGTCCGCAGAATCATACAATCACAATGGCGAAGCAGCATTGCTCGATCAGAACTATTCACAGGCCCTTGAGCAATTCAACCACGCCCTCAACATTGACAACAACCCAAAATACTTCGCTAACAGAGCAAGAGCCCTCATTGGCCTTGGGCAACTAGATCAAGCCAACAGTGACATTCAACATGCCTTGCAAGCATCAAATTCACAATCGGCCCATGCTCATGCTGCCATTGGTGAACTTCACGTCAAGCAGCAAGATTATCAAGCCGCCACCTCTGCTTTTGAGAAAGCATCACAACTTAACGAATCAAACAGTCACGAAAATGACAGAAGCCTTGAAAATTCCCTAAATCGTAATTTGGAACATTTGCTGACTTTGCTCGGTGGATCAGTGGCTCAAGATCGCTCTTTGGGAGATCAAGAAAGAGGACTCAGCAGCACAATTTTGAGCTCAGTGTTGAATAATGGTGGCTCCACAAGTAACAAATTCAGCTTGTTGAGTAAATTGTTCTTGAAAAATAGTGGTTCAAGCACTGGCGGTGCTGGATCTCAAAGTATGGGAAGTTTAGGCCCATTGGTGGCTCTAGTGGCCGCCGGTATGGCTGGTAAGAGTTCAGGTGGTGGTAGCTCCGGTAGTAGCTCCGGTGGCTTATCTTCTTTACTTTCGTCATTTGGAGGTAGCAGTTCAAATGGGTCTGGTGGCTATAATGGTGGTAACAATGGCGGCTCTTCTGGTGGGTTTGGTAACATTAGTGACTTGATTAATGGATTCACCGGCGCCATGAATCAAGGTGGTAGTAGTGGAGGACAAAGCTATGGTAGCAATAGCGCTGGCGGATATTCACAAGGCGGTAACAATAAATACGGTAGTGGCTCTTCTTCCGGTGGGTCTTCTGGAGGCCTTGGAAGTCTCGCTGGCATGGCACAAAGTTTTTTGGGAGGTCAAAGTGGTAGAAGAAGCGATGGCTCTTCTCAACAAGCTTATGGTAATAACGGTTATGGTAATGATAATGGCAATAGCGGTGGCTCTAGCTTCTCACAATATGCATCAATGGCTCAAGGATTCTTGTCAAATCAAGGCAATCTGAACCAAAATCAAGGCAATAATAATCAAGGATATAATCAAAATCAAAACCAAGGACAAGGAGGAAATAATTTCTCACAATTTGCGTCCATGGCTCAGGAATTTTTAAACAAGAAAAATTAATACTAGGTGCTTTACCGCTTGGGTAATATTGACGAACTCGTTTACTTACTTATCTGCTAACCCTTTTCTTTTTTTTATACTATTTTTTTTTCTACTCGTTATTCATTTAACCTAATGCACTTTTAGTTCTATCTTCGAGCACTTACGTTTAAAATCTTTTTGGAAAACTATCACTAAGTTTTTTGAAATATGTGTAGCGTTCATTAACTGTAAATTAGTGGTAAAGCATGGCAAATGTCTTCACAAATTGTACCTTGCACACATCCCCCTTATAGTGTGTGAATTCTCTTTAAATCTCAATATAAAAAAACAAACAAAAACAAAATAACTAAGAACTCAGCTAAAGTACTCCTCCGGGGTCAAGAACCTAATTCCCACATTTTTAGCAAATGCTCGATCACTATTACTAAAATCTCCTTTTCTTCCCGCTGCATCCCCAACATAGAAACTATTAGCAATATCCACCGTACCTCTCACTTCCCCAGAAAATTTATCCAATTCAGAAATCAAATTCTCCCACATCCCAATATTTGGTTTGCGATTCCTTACGAATGGATTTTCCAAAGATTCGGTATCCTGATAACGAGGGTCATTTTTAAGCTTTGCCGGTAACTTGGGAGCAGCGTAGACAAACACATCGTTGAAAATTCCGTTGTTGCGCAATGAGGCCAAAATTGCATTAATTTTAGTTTGGAAATTGTTAAATGATTTGGAAACCTTTCGCTGATCTTTGGCGGTGGTTGAGTTGGCTTCAGGAGCCACAATAGATCCTTGATTGGTGAATATCACAATAGTGGTGTTTTGTGATTGCACTTCACTTTTTGACAACTTATCATTATTGTTGTTATTGTTATTGTCGCTACTTTTATTAATTATATCACTATTTTCAACATCAACTCTGGCAATGTCGGATTTAAGCTTCTCTATCACTTTATCATTGAACCACTTCCAATCACTGCTCCCCATGGGGAATTTGCGGCCTGACTTGGTAGTGATTAGAGTGCCATCAAGATCAAAACATGCAACTACTGGCTTTTTCTCAACATCACCGGTGTTTATGTTCCCCTGGGGGTCGTATTCGGTAGCAGTCTCAATGGTAGTTTCGTTATTCCCACCATCCTCACTAGTTGCGGGAGTTACTTCTTTCTTTCTATTGGATTGGCTAGCAGAGTAAAATAGCGCTTTTGGATTTTTAGGGACAACGGAAATCAAGTATGGTTTTATTGTCCAGTTGTAATTGTCAGTGTTGCATTTACCATTGTCATCTAGGGAAACTGGCGAAGCAGATTTTCGCTCTTTCTGTTTTTGTTGTTGTTGTTGTTTCTGTTCTTGTTGCAGTATAACATTGGCAATCTTGTCCTGTTTGTCTTTGCTTTTACTGCTGTTGTGTGAAGAGGCAGCAGCGTTTGCTTTGGCTTTGGTAATCTTGCTAGTTTGAGCGCCTAGGATTTTGGCAATATCATGCTTGGCCATTGTTGTTGGTTTATTGGGCTATCAGATACTGAATCTCAGCTATAAGATAATCTCTCAAATTATCTTCAATGGTAACTTCATTCTGTAGCAACAGATGTTGGGCATTGTGCAGCGCATTATAATAGGGCTGCCAAAGTAGCGGAACGTATTGTTACCCGGTCTTCCTCCCGCACTATCTTGAAAAATGAAAAAATTCATCATCAAAATATCAATCAACCAATCGTTCAGAGAAGGAACAGTGAAGAAGCAGACCATTGAGAATCCTAGGAAAGTTTTTTTTTTACATATCAGGACGCTCACCTAGCACAAGGGAAGACATTATCACACAATAATTATATCTACAATAATAACAATACACCACACAACATGTCCCTTGTCCATCTTGCCAACGCCTGCACGCACTTGAGAAATTGTTCCATGGCCAACATCAGCCTTGCCAAGATCCCGCTCACTAGACTCCATCTCAATCTTTCATTACATCTCTACAAGCAAGGTTTTGTATCGTCGATTCAAAAAGGCTCGGATGTTGCCCCAGACAGTGCACAAGCTCCAGTGGAAGTGACACCAGACAATATCGCCACGAGAAACTTGTGGTTAAGTTTGAAGTATCGTAACAATAAACCAGTATTGAACCATTTACAGTTGATTTCTAAACCAAATTTAAAAATTGAACTTACCGCTACTGAGGTGAAAGCTCTCGCTGCGGGACTTTATGTTAGAAAAATCAAACCTATTCAGCCTGCTGAAACCATTTTGATTAAGCTTGAGAATAAACAGGTAGTAGATTTGCAAGAAGCTGCTGCTAAGAATTTGAGCGGTATGGCTCTTTGCAGATTTGGGTGAGTGATGGCAGTTGCTATTAATTGAGGTGGTGTTAGCTTGATTTGGAGATGGTTGGTTAGAAGGACAAATATGGACTGCTTTGAATAAAAACTTGTGGACATTGGCAAATGAGTAGCTGGTGGATAGACTATAGACAAGAATAAGTTTTGAGCCCCATGATGTTACAGAAAGATATTGGCAGCTTGTTAATACGAATAGACATCACCAGAGTTCATTGGCAGTCAGTGGTGGATTTTTCTTATAATGATAATACTTCTTTATTTTGTATATATATTACGGCATGTATATGTTGGACAACATTATACGCACACATTTTTGTTTTCGCTTTTCTATTCAGATATAACGTTTCTTATTTGCGGAACTCTTCCTGTAAGATTTGTAAAACCTCTACAGCGCAATATAATAATACATCATGGCATAATCAATACTAAATTATTACTCAAGTCATAAACGTTAATCCTACACTGTATACTTCTCATCTCTCATATCTCATATCTCATATCTCAACAATCGGCCCAGAACCAATAGAACGCCATCCTCTCATGTCCAAGCCCCAATCCTTCCATTTCTCCAATTCCTTCTTGATTTCATCAAACGAATAGTTCTGATTTGTTTGAGCTTGCTGGTATTGTTGTTGATAATATGGCAGTTGTTGCTGATACTGTTGTGATTGTTGACTTTGCTGTTCTACTGCATTCAGTGAACTGTGAGAATAGCTTGAGTACAAAGGATTATAAGATCCAAAAAACGAGCCCCTTTTTGTCTGTTGTGGTTGTTGCTGCTGTTGAATTCTTTGTTGACTGTGGAAAGACAGATGATGGTGTGGATAAGGTGATGCTGCTGGAGACAACGACACTTCAGATTCTTCACCATCATCTTCATCTTCATCATCACCGGTTTGTAATTTACTTGAAGGAGTGTAATCTGGTTTATATTTGTTATGGTTAAGTTTGAGCTGTTTGACGGTTTCTTTCAATGTTTCTAATTCATCCATCAAATCCATTTTTTCAAATTTTAAATGAGAATTCTCCTTTTTGGCCTTTTGAAGTTGTTCTGCTGTGGTTTTAAGCTGAGATGTCAATTCAGCAATCTTGGCATCTTTATCAGATTCACTAATGTTGGAGGAAGTGGTGGACTTTGCAGAAGATGGTTCAACAATACCAGTAACGATTTCTGCAGCTGCTGCATCTGCAGCAGCTGTCACTACTGATGGGGCTGCCACTGGTTCAGAAGCCTTTTGGTGTGGAGGAGACTGTGGTGACTTCGATTCATCAAGTTTACTAAAAAAATCGTCTTCTTCGGTCTTTTGGTCATTAGAACCAAACAAGTCATCAAAGGAGTCTTTCTTTTCTGTAGTCGATGCAGCTGGTTCGAGTTTTTCTTCTTTCTTCTCCTCTTCTTTCTTTTCCTCTTCTTTGCTTTCCTTAGATTCGCTTTCTTCTGATTTGCTATCCTTTAATTTCTTGTTAGATTCTGCTTCTTCATCAACTTCATCTTTAGCTTCCTTTTGTTTCTTTGCTTCATCATCATCATCATTATCATTATCATTATCATCCGCCACTTTAGCCCCTGGTTCTTTCTCCTTTAACTTTCCATTGCTCAGGTCTGCTTTGGAGTTTTCTTCTACATCAGGAGTATCTTCTTTATCCTTTTCTTTTTCTGATTCCGGCTCCTCAGTGGCATCTTCCTTATTTTCCGCGTCTTTATCCTTCTTCTTCTTACCGCTCTTCTTCTTCTTTTGTTGCTTCTTTAATTTTTCAAACTAGAAAAAGGCAGGTTAGTACTCTTAATCCTTAGTAAAAGCAGAGGAAATGACAATAACAAAGGTAAGCTTGATCTAGTAGCATATTTTGAGCTACAGTACAATAGAGGCTATAATGACATTGCTGTGTTATTTATGAGCAGCCACGCTGCCGATTTAACCCAGTTCAGTTCAATTCAGCTAAACTCACCTTCTTTCTAGCAGCTTCCAATTTCTCCTCCTTGGATAACTCTTCTGATGCTTTAGTACCTTCTGCTTCGGCCATAATTAATGATTTTTATAATAACAGCAGTTTTAATTTTGATTTGATCTTCCAATTATGTATAGCTTCATCAAAGGCTTGTATCATATCAACAACAACAGTAAGTGAATCTCCATCGTCATCGCTGTTTGTTTGTCGGTTGTCAGCCTTGTTGTCACGGGCTCGTAACGCATACTCAATATAAAACGCAATGCGCCGCTCGGTTTTTTCTCTCGGGGCAACAATATTATCGATTATGATCGCTTTGATCAGTTCAACTGATTTACAGTTCTCTACCTTTTTGTCAAATCCAAAATCACTCCAAAGCAGATAAAATCGTTTCAGAAACATTACTTAATAGCTGAATTTACAACACACTTGCAAGAAAAGAAAAGTTAGGTGTGCTATCCATATTTTTATCATAAAGATCCTTATCAATATCAATATCAATAATAACTTTAATCAGATCAAAATGTCTAGAGGAAACCAAAGAGATAAAGCCAGAGAAAAAAATTTAAAGAAACAACAGCAACAAAAGAAAAAACAAAGTGGAGATCCAAAAAAAAGATTGGAACAAGATGCACAGAGGCTAAGAGAAAAACAAGCTGCTGGTATGTATATGATTTCGATATAACTGACTTGACTTGAGTTTCTCTGACTTTACTTGATTTGTCATGATTTGGCTCGATTTTACTATAGAATAAACGCACCTTTTCACCTTTTTTAAGGCCAGTTTTGGGTTAATGTTGGTCAACTCGAATGTGACAGAGTCAAATCAATTGGGTTCCGTGTGGCTAAGTTTGTGTTAATATCAAGGCTCAGTATTATCATCATAATATTATTCTGCCTATTTTTCCCCCTCATGTTTTGTCTTGGGGTATATAAATAATGTTCCAAGCAGTATCTCTAGCAAGCACAAAGCAAAATCACAAATACATAATACTAACTGGCGAAACTCTAGCTGATGCGAAAAAGGCCGCACAGGCTCAACAACCAGCTCAAAAAGTTTAAAGACTTTAAGGTCCGAAAAGCTCTGTAATTCATTGAGCTAAATATTGGTTGGAGTTTTTTGTTGGCTGTTGACTGCTAACCTAGCCAGCCTGGAAAAACTGTTGGTTTGGCAAAACCGTTAACGAGAGCTCATCAAGTGTATGTTGAATATCACAAATACTAATCAACGTTGTCACTGTTTATTTATCTTGTGTTCTATTTTTTTATTCTCTTTCTTTTTTTCATTATTCTCACTATATATACTGCAAATAAGCTATTAACTATTACGATTGAACGATTTATTTTTATTATTTTTATTAATAGTAGTATTAGCGTTTAGTATCTTTATTTGAAAAAGTTTTGGTTTGACGTATTTATAGGCCAGCTATAAATTTATCTTTATAGTGCAAAATATTGTATAGTTCTTCATTTTTGTCAGATACTTCCTTTTAATACTTGTGTGCAAATGGTTCTCCATTTCTATCAAAGCTTTTTGTATGTGCTGTAGTTGCATTGTTGTCTTCTGATCAGCTTCAATATTTGAAAAGCATTTTGAATCTCTTGTTAGACAGTAAAACAGTACATTGAAAAAATAAAATAAAAGCTATGGTGTAGTCAAAATATTGAATTGCTACTTTTTGCCAGTCCCAGAGAACCCAGCAAATCCCATTTGTTTCATAATCTCATCATCACCATCCTTATCTCCCAAACCTCCGTCAGTTTCCTTCCTCCTCTGCTTTTGCTCCAACTTATTTTGCTTCTTTTCCATCTTTTTTTGCTTTTTCCTCATCGTTTCCCGCTCTTCAAATTTCTGTCTTTCTTCTATTCTTCTCTTCAAATTGAAAACTTCCAAATCATTCCCCTGTTCTTTTTCTCTTAACTTTCGTTCATAAACAGCTTGTAACTTTTTTTGCACGTCTTCAACTGTAATATTGTTATTAAGATGCGATGTCTTGTATTCCGAATTTTCCAAATGCCGCGTAGAGTTGATATGGTTTAAGAAACTTAAATTGTCCTTGAAGGTCAAGTTACAAGTCTCGCAGTAAAAACCCGAGCTTTTGCCCCGGTGCACCGACACAGAACTGGATTGGTTTACAATTTGTACTTTGTTCAAATTTGATTCAAAATCAACATTGACTTTACGTTTTGTAATGTCTATTTTTTCATCGTTGTTGTTGTTACTGTTGTTGACATTATTGTTAATGTAGTTGTTATAATTGTTGGATCGTTTGTCCCTCGCTAGTTTAGCGTATGCATCTCTGTTCCATGTTTTGCGCCCATAGGAATTCACCGAAGTCAACGATTCCTCTTCACTCATTTTTGCTTAGCTTATCAGCAAATTGAATTGTCACCAAAGATATGACAGTGGATATTGAAACAGCGAGTGTTGATAATAAGTTTAGCATGTACATCCCCCTCATCAACTCATCGTCATGCTCCGCCGTAACTCTGTCTTTCCCGGTATATAAAGAAAAAATCTACCCAATCGATCACGTGCGTAGGTGAAGCTGAAATTTTTTTTCGTCCTCACAAATTTTCCAGTCGAAAGTCGAAAATGGCAAAAGAGAGAAAAAAAAAAGAAGTGATTAGAAGGGTCAAAGAGAAGTTGTTGTTGATTAGTCTCCAAGAACATACTGGTCACTACAGTTTATAATAATAGCACCAATAACAATCAGCCAATATGAGACCTATTATGTTGTATGTACTGGAAAAAACTTCATCCGTGTGAAAGATATCACTACTAATGAGCCAAAAAACACCAACCAGAGACATATTTTTGGATTGACTTTGTTGGTGTGTTTGGTTCCTGATATTTGATCAGCTTATTTGGAACACAACTATTGCTGGAATATATCGGTTCTTTGTGTTTTCAAAAGTTTGTATGAAGCAACTTACTAACAATGATTTTAGAGTTGGGCACGAAAGAGCCTTGACGCAAGTAAGTTTACTTTCATTTTATTGTCAAGTTTGATATATTCAGTTTGTGTTGTATTATCTCATATCGGCCAAATGATTTGGTGGCGAATCATGAAAGCTTAAATAAAACAAATATAGAGGAAAATATTTTAAATGATAATAACTCTATTCAGGATGTCAAATTCCAATTATTTTCATAAAAGGTCCATTTACTAACAATTTTAATAGGTCAAATTCAATAGAGAAGGTGACTTGATTTTCTCAGTTTCTAAAGATAGCGTTGCCTCTGTTTGGTATTCTTTCAACGGTGAAAGATTGGGAACTCTTGAAGGCCACAAAGGTACCATTTGGTCTATTGACGTGTCACAAGATTCTAAATTGGCTCTTACTGGTTCTGCTGATTTCAGTGCCAAATTGTGGAATGTTGAAACTGGTGAATGTCTTTACACATGGGTGCAAAAGAGTCCGGTTAGAAGAGTTGAATTTAATCCATTGAAGGATGAGATTGTTCTTTGTACCGACAAAGTCATGGGTCAGCCTGGTAACATACTTACTTACAAGCTCAATAGAGAAAACTTGAAAGAACAATCTGATGAACCAGTTTTAGATATACCTACTAAAGAAGGTTACGAAAAAGTTATGATTGTTGGTTACTCTTACTTGAGCAAATACATCATTGCTGCACACAATGACGGTGTGATTTCCAAATATGATGCAGTTTCCGGTAAATTCATTCAATCTGAAAAAGTTCACGAAAAGCAAATCACCGATATACAATTTGCCCCAGATAGAACTTATTTCATAACGTCATCAAAGGACAAAACTGCTAAAATTATGGATGTGGACAACTTGAAAGTTTTGAAACATTACGGCACTGATGCTCCAGTGAATTCCGCTACCATTACTCCAGTTAAAGATTTTGTTATATTGGGAGGTGGTCAAGAAGCAAGAGATGTTACCACCACTAGTGCCCAGCAAGGTAAATTTGAAGCCAGATTCTACCACAAAATTTTCCAAGATGAAATTGGTAGAGTTGCTGGCCATTTCGGTCCATTGAATTACATTGCTATTCATCCAAAGGGTACTGCTTATGCCTCTGGTGGTGAAGATGGTTTTGTTAGATTGCACCATTTCGACAAGTCTTACTTTGACTTCAAGTATGATGTTGAAGTTACTGCTAATTCAACCATTGCTTAAGTATGTGTTGCGCATTTGTTGTATTTTTAGGTAGCTTTTTTCTTTCCGTCTGTCCTCCTCTTTTCTTTTTCTTTTATCATCGTCATTTTTATTATCACTTCATGTTTATTTTTTCTCTTTTTGGATTAACATTATAAACGTTTTTTTTGTTTTGACTGTACGCGAAAAAGTTATTACTTGGGGCCTTTTTGTGACCTTAAAGCCATAGTTTCATGTAGCAATTTTGCGTTTTTCAGTTTATTATATGATTACATTAACAGAGAGTAAACAAGATAGAATTAAATCTATAAGCGTACTGTATATATATGAATAAAAAAAATCATACCTTATATGTACCGTAAAGTCTCCACTTCAAATAATTATTTACAAAAACAGTAACGAGTACTAATCCAGCCAACACAGCTCCTTAATTGACAATCTGCTTGATCTGCTCAGCACTAGACACTATGGCTACTTTTTTAACCGTATCGTAATAATTCACCACGTCACTAATATCCCTTGATGAACTTTCTTCATCACCAGCTCCCACCACTGAAATCAATTTCTTCACAGTAACGACTTTTTCTTCAAATTTAATTGCTTCATTAATAGAGTCAGGGAACCCAACAATCATAAATACGTGCTTTTGATTTTCGACAACATTATTATCGCCATTACTATTCCCATTATTACTACTGTAACTGTCGGTGTCTGGGGCCTGTTGCTTAAGGATTTGCATTATGGCATTACCAACAATGGCAGTCTTGGTTCCCACTGGAACATTTCTGCCAAATCTTTCACATTCTTGCAATAACGGACCATATCTGGATTTGATATCGTTTTTTTCCAACTCGGTTAATTTTTCCGCATCAATGATATGGAAGTGTTGTTTGTCTTTTTCGTTGAAGTTGACGTTGGTATTGTTTATGTCTTTGGAAGGCACCAAGTATACACTGACGTTCTTTGCGGTATACTTTGTGCCATTAGTCTTAGTACTGTTACCGATAATAGCTGCTGCTGCTGCTGCCACTTTATCATTGTCTATTTTCACTTCTTGTTCTTCAATATCGTCAGGAATCATTTTAGTTTTTCTTCTTAGACCATCTTGCAACTTGTTGAATTCCTCTTCACTGAAACTATTCTTGTCTTTATTCTTTTCCATTCTCTTAGCTGCTTCAGAAAGGCCAACGTAACTGAAAAGCCCAATGAGGATCAAATATTGAAACTTGATGCCACCTTCTTTATTAGCACTGGCTTTACCATTGCTTTTGGTAGTTCTATTATTGTTGCTACTGAGGTTGTTTTTGTTATTATCTTTTGGGGCAGAGGTGGTAGAGAAAAATTGCTGGTGTTCTTGTTGATGGTAGGATAGACAATGCTTTAGTTTAGAAGATGATAATCTCGTGGCTGATATTATAGTACGGCCACTGGTATTGGTGCAAATAGATCTGGAAGTGCTCGAGAGAAACACACTTGGTCTTAATGACTTAGCGAACTGTGGTGATAACATCTTAATTGTTACTTTTCAGCTTTTAGAAACGATCCAAGGAACAAAAGGGTCTGTATGCTATCAATGTCAGTCTACTTGGTTTATAGTCTTTTGAGACTATTTTTCTTT
>JXWR01000410.1_pt1 | contig 16514 bp, 9 predicted proteins | sample 315541 | NCBI WGS metagenome assembly JXWR01 (sample SAMN03273951, study PRJNA271842) | soil metagenome | isolation source: rice field ambient CO2 | place: India: CRRI Experimental farm Cuttack,Odisha-753006 | collected 2013-12-17
TTTATGTTTCCTGAAGGCAGCCCATCAAACGGTAAGAGTATCCTTCCCTACATCCGTACCAAACTTGACTTATCCCAATATACTAAACCCACTACCACCGCTAGTACTGCATTCAAGTTCAAGACTCTTACATTGAAAATCCACCCAGCTGAGCTTACTACTCCGGTTCCTGTCGGTAAATTCAGCTATTTCTTTAAGCTATTTACTAATTGGCAGATCAAGTATAGGCTAAAGATTTTGTTGCTTGACGAGGATGAATTACAGTGGGAGAATATAAGAAATAAGAGTGCGGAGACTGGTAGGTTGAGATTGGTGGGGCATGATTTGAATTTGGATGCAAAGCTCAGATTTGTGGAAGCTTACAAAAATAACAAGAGGAGGTGAATAATCTTAATACTAATCTCATTCGCTTGCTAATTTCTATTCCTGACAGGTAGAAAGAGTGTCTATATCTAAAGTCAGTGCAAATAGCTGCTCTGACTACGATAAACCGTCTTCTTCAACGTAATCGCAACAACTGATTTATTAATGATTAATGTACAAATAACTCTACCGTTCTATTTGTAAGTCTGTGCTGATGTTGCTATACAGATTGGCACACACCAGAGTATATACTTGTCATTGATGGACGCTCCCAGCAACGCACTTCGCTGTTTCGCTCCCTGCGCAAATCGGAGAAAAACTGGACGAAAAAAGTAAAAAAAAAATAAAAAATAAAAAATAAAAAATAAAAAAATGAAAATCGGAAATGAAAACAGCACACAAGAAAAAAAAAATAAAAAAATAAAAAATAAAAAAAAAGCAGCCTAAAAGTAGTCCTGCTACAAAAACTAGCTAAGTAGCTCCTGTATACTTGTCGCTTTCTGATTTTCAAATTAAAACCCATCTCAGTCCCTATTGCTTCGTCTTCTGCTGTCTCTCTTCAGTTTCAGAACATCCAAGCTACTTCACCCTATTTTACATCACATTACAGTATACTCACCGACTTTTGTCTATACTAAGTGACACATATCTCAGGCATACTTCAATCAAGCCCATCAACTTTCTCAGCTTGCTTTAATCTGTCCACGCAATCAACCACACTTGGCCATAACACTACCTGCATCAAGCCAGCACAAATATACATTCATTGTCAATTGATATCTTCTAGCTGCCAGCAGATATCGTATTGTTTTCTTCCAAACGAAATACAAAGTACACAGCTTGTTGCAAAGATAGTCTCATTGTATCATAATATTATAACATTAGTTGATTTTTGGAACTACAACATTATCGTTTAGCTTAACTGTCATTAGTCATCTCCGTCCTTATCTTTACTGAATATTCTGCTTCAGTCATATTACTACAAATACAAATACAAATTCAAACTCAATATCATATTATTCTGAAATATCATAATGCCTTTGTGTGGAGCTGACAAGAAACCAAGTATGTATTAATTTTGAGCATTTAAAATATTTATTGGACATAAAGGTGACGTTTTCGTTTCGTTTTCAGGAACCTCAGTTGTCTTGGTTCTTACTAGTTCATTTTATTTCCTACTCACTTGCTTACTAAACAGTGGAATATTGTCTTGTGAAGCGTCTCATTCTTCAGGGTGTGGCTTTGGTATAGTATTACCTTTGATAAAAACACATTACTAACATTCTCTTCACAGTTCAACGTAAAATAGTCATCTTGGGTGATGGTGCCTGTGGTAAAACTTCCTTACTTAATGTCTTCACCAGAGGCTACTTCCCACAAGTTTATGAACCAACCGTCTTTGAAAATTATGTCCATGATATCTTTGTTGACAATCAAGCAGTCCAATTGTCGCTCTGGGACACTGCAGGACAAGAAGAATTTGATCGTTTGAGATCCTTAAGTTACAGCGACACCCATACCATAATGCTTTGCTTCTCAGTGGACTCCCCAGACTCATTAGAAAACGTTGAAAGCAAATGGATGGGAGAAATCAATGAACATTGCGAAGGTGTGGCCATTGTCTTAGTTGCCTTGAAGTGCGATTTGAGAAACAATGAAGACCCTGATGATCCAGGTAATCGTAGATTAGTCTCATATGACGCAGGGATAAACATGGGGAGAAAGATTAATGCGTTGAAGTATTTGGAATGTTCCGCAAAGAAGAATAGAGGGGTTAACGAAGCCTTTACCGAAGCGGCTAGATGCGCTTTGAAAGAAAGGGCCAAAGGTGCTTCTGAAGAACCAGCTGAAGAAAAAGGTGGTTGTACAATTATGTGAATTAAGCTGGTTGTTTGTCAATCAGTTCAACCGGAACTGTACTGCCATATTGAAATTAATTTCCTCTCCATTTGAGCCAAAGAAGCAAGAAACGTGACGAAAGGTTAGTGTATAACAAGTACAATTTCACCTTCAAATCAAGTTTCAATGCTTTCTATACTCTAAAGAATACACAGTACGAAAAAGCTTGAAATATTCATATTCAATCAGAAAGATTTTCGCGTTGTTTACTACTTGCTACTTTGAAATTATTATTTTTCTTTTTATTTTTCAACTTGCTTTTTTCTGTTGCTCCCTATCATCGTTTCCAAGATCTCCTGTCCCGTTTTATCTTTTATATCTTCTGTTTTTACTTTTTTCTTTTTTTTTTTATTATTCTCTTTCTTGCTTCCTAGTATTTGATTCACATTCAGTTTTGTTTCAAAAAAAATTATATTGTCTTTTTTGTTTCTCTCAATACCTCTTTGATTTTATCCTAACCTTTAATTTCTCCTTTTTGTTTTTTTACATACTCTCAATTTTCTTCTAATAATTCCATAATCTTGATCATCTCTCTTTTAGCTTAATTTTTTATCCTTTTTTTAGTTATTTTCCGTTTTAGTTTTATTCCAATAAAAAAGTTTACAATGATTACAATTTTTTTTTCAGTGAATCTTTTCTATAGAAATGTTCAAAACTATAAAAAAAGACAAAAAAGAAATAAAAAGAAAAAAAAGAAAGAGAATAAACAAACATGAACCAATCTACAACATCAACATAAAAATAATAACCTGCTAAATAACTGCTACCCTCCTTTCAAACCACTATTACCTTCATCAAAAAGTGTTTCCAAAAATACGCTCGGAGGCTTTTCAGCCAATTTTTTTCTATGTGACTGACTAACCTCAATCAGGCTAGCCTTTTGTGGCAGCTTTGGTATTCCTGAAATTTCCATGTTTCTCACCATCGCATCTTTCAACATATTACTATCCTTCCTCACCTCGTCCCCGTTTTCTCGCAAATTAACATCATTATCTTTATTATTCTCAATCATGCTTTTGTTTTTCAAACGATGAATATTCAGCAGCTCTGCCGTGGGAGAAATGTACATGTTTCTTTTCGAATTTGCAATAAAGTTTTGATACCCATTAACGTTATCCACGGATTGCTGTTGTTGTTCTTGTTGTTGTTCTTGTTGCTCTTGTTCTTTTTCTTTTTGCTGCAGTTGTTCTTGTTGTTGCTGTTGTAGATTCAATTGTGAGCGGGTCAAATCACCCAAGATGCTATTAGTGGTATAATTATTACTGTTACGGCGCATACTGTTGGCCAAAGAAATATCAGAGTATGAGTTGTGAAAAAGGTTATAACCATTTGTCTTATTAAGGGCAATATTGGAAAAATCTTTCTGCATATAAGCAGGAGATCCAAAGTATCTGGTCGTAGTATGTTTGCGACTCATGAATGATGTAAAGATCCAAATTAAAATCACCGCTAGTAGCCCACAACTGATTATTATCCCAAAGGCAAGAAATAGCGTCCCAGATGAGAAACGCTCTTTGCGAACAAAAGGGTTATCTATACCATTGGGGATGTATATTGTTGTGTATGTCGTGTTATTGTTTGTAAAGTTAGGTCCAGTAGGAGGGGTTGTGGATGGTGGGGATCGTATTAGTGCTGATATTATCGTCGGAGATATTGTTGGCAGCTGGGCCTGTGATAATGCTGGTAGTATTGGTGAAGTGGGTATTATTGATGATGATGATGTTGTTGTTATTATTGAGGACGATAATGATGATGGTGACGAAGCCATAGGGACGTCTGTTGTGAGTAGCACTGAGGTTGTTGACTGGCCAATGAGTAAACTCGACATGGACCAGTATATAATGCCGGCAGAGACATTTAAACCGCTGGGAGCAATTAGTGCTCATAAGCAGCGCTGTTGCTCGGTTGCAAATAATAGCACAGAAGAAACACAATCTCAACAAAAGCGATGAGCTCGATGAGCTTTCCGCATCGGGAAGCTGCATACTGTTACAAAAGGGGAAACGACGCTTTGCAGTCTGAGTATTATTAAAGTATATGTATCACGTGTATTCTATAAAAGTCTATAATGTAAGAAAGTGAATTAGGTAATCGTGTAGTCATCGTAATAAGTAATAATAAAGTCATAGCAAAGAAGAGAGAGAGAGAGACTCTTTATGGCTAAAGTGCACAGTGAAGAATTGAAAAAGCAGCGAGTGAATGGAATGAGCTGGCCAGCAGACAACGGCAGCAGCGGTAGAAACAGTTTGTAAGGGTATATGTTAGTGATATATTATAGGCAAGCAAGAGACTCACAATTCAATGTGGACTTGTCTCTTGTGTTGCATTTCCTGGTGGAAGCTTCTTGGAATTGGTCTGGCTTCGGAGACAGCAGCACAGGCAACAGCAATAACGGCAACAACAGCAGAGAAGTTCATTTTTGTGTGTTTTGAGAGAAGATTATAGGGGTCGCTAAAGAAGTAGAAGAAGTTTTTGCTATATAGGCAACTGTAGTATTATTGTTGATTGATAATGAAAAATTCCTCTATCTATCCATGGATTCCTTCTCCGCCGTCTGCGGTTTATATACGATTGTGTCAGTAGGTCGACATTGATGCATCCGCCTTCCAGGAGAATCAGAACACGAAAAAAAATTACGGAACAAAAACATAAAACAAAATCTAAAACATCTACAAGCTTGCAAATTTTACAGCAACATACCTTTTTTTTGGCCCTGGCAAAAGCCCTTTGTTACCAAAGTTTCATTTCTTACTAGCGTTTTTGCAATCTGTACATTCATATTTCCATGGACCCGTCTGTTTCAAATTACCAAGATGAAAGCAACGACTCTGAGTTGCCTGAATTGGAAGAATTGGATCTCGATTATGACGCTATCCACTCAAACTTGAAACTTAGCGACTTGGGCAAGTTGCAAAGAGGTAATAATTCATCATTGGTCAATCATCAACTTACTGCAAATTATTACTTTAATCAAAACAACATAGATCACTTGGTTTCCAACTCTGCTGCTACATTGATCAAGTCCCCTCCAAACAACCAACAATACAGCCAGCAGCAACAGCAACAGCAACAGCAATATTTACAACAACGCCAACATGATCAAAATCTCCAGCAGCAAGAACAACAAGTTGTAAATCCTAATGATGACGAAGCATTCTACGACTACAGTATCCTTTATCAAAAACAAATATACGTACCACCATTGAATTTCTCCGTTGTGGAAAATGGCATTTATCGATCTGGCCACCCTATCCCCATAAATTTTGACTTTTTAGCCACTTTGAACCTTCAAACCATTATTTATCTTGGTGACAAAGAAGACCAATACGAGTATTACAAATGGGTTAAAGCTTCCAGCATAAGATTCCACTACATCAAGACAGATTCACCATCAGAACCTTTTGTAATGAATAATCCCCAGTCTATAATCAGCGCCTTGCGCTTGGTTTTGGATAAGCGAAATTTTCCCATTTTGATCCATTCCAATAAAGGTAAGCATAGAGTTGGGGTCTTAGTGGGGATAATGAGAAAAATTCTTCAAGGATGGAGTCTTAGTGGGATTTTTGATGAATATGTCAAGTTTGCTGCTGGCAAAGGTGAGGCAGATTTGGAGTTTGTGGAATTGTTTAATCCTCAGTTAACATTGGATTTGGATTACAAGCCTGATTTTGTGAGGTTGAGTTGATTCAATTGCCGGAAAGGAATTATCAATTTACTTATTTCCAAACTGTCCTGTAACTATCAGCATGACCCAGAAAGCTGTTTAGCATCATGTGCACAGTTCCTTTCAATTCTCCAATTCCAGAAGAAATTGATAAGGCAGTATTGCTGAAAATGCAAGTCACAATTCAAAATTGTTTCTTTATATTATCAATTTGCTTTTCAAGCTAAAGTATAGTGCTTAGTATCCACACACGGTGCACGCGACACCCCATGTCATTTAAATCACTCACACACATAGCCGTCTAGCATCGAGGGACAATCCGCTATACCAAAAATATAGCCTTGAAACAATTCCGAGTTTTCGCATATTATCATCAACAAAAGCTGCCAGGTACTGACAGCTATCTTTTTCCAGTAATGGAAACTAGTAGTCAGAATTAGAGGTTCTCAGATTCACACCCCCGCCTCATCTCACTTCGTCTTGGTAGGTTTGGCTGCCTTTCAGTTGGCACGTTTTGAGAAACACAATGCTTTGTTTAATCCTATGCCGAGAATGGGTCAGAAAAATTTGAAGAACATGTATGTCGCACCCTATTTGCGATTCGATGTTGATCTTCCTATAGCTATAGCTTACGACTGCCTGTACTACATGCTGCTAACTTCTTATTGATATCCGTCATCCCGGAATACTACATGAAAGCATCTTGCACTGAACTTTCTCTTCATTTCCCGAAAAAGCCGATTATTGACATCAAGTCGGTTTTCACTAAAGACAATTATCTTTTGGAAACCTGTTGCGAGTTGTTGTTAATGCCGATAATTTGCGCCGCTAACACAGATTCGTATATAGTTACTAGGTCTCTGTTAACTCCGAGTTTTCTGAGCTGATTCACACTCTCCAAGGAGCCAAAGAAATCAAATCCACTTCATTTCATTCTACTTGAATACAATTCAACTGCAGCTATTCACTATAGTATGTTACAGCCGTAGTGGCTCGCTAACCTTGCTATAGATGGTTTTATTGTAGAATTGTAGAATTGTATTATGATATAGTGTGTATGGTATAACAGAATAACACGCTTTTTAACCAAATCCGTATTTTGCATTATCCTAATTCCACCGGTAGGCCCGTATATAAAATCCGGACATGGCCGTCCTCGGTTCAAAAACGTGCCCAGCCCCACGGACTACTCGCTCATCTCACATGCGCCTAAGTTTCGGTCAATCGATTGAATTTTTGATTTTTTTGGCTTTTTGATGCTCCGACAGCCGTTGAATTTTTCGTTTTTCGTTTCCAAGTAAATCTGTTGGGCATTGCAACTTGCAATATTGCAACAACCACGTACCGCGTGTGTTTCCAGATATTACATTTGCACCCCCGCGGTTCGAGAACTCTCCAAAATTTTAAAAGCAGCAGTTAAGGCCGCTCCACATATATGTATGTGTGTGAATTGTTGTGCTTTGCTTTTGCGTAATTCTGCGCTTTTCAGCGGAGATACACAGACCGTTGATCATCAACGTCAACACTTGCGCGTATATCTATTGCTATTATTAAACAAAATGATGGCAGCAGTCATCTTTTGTAATTCAACGCTTTGGAAAGCACAATGTTTCCGAGTCTGCTTGCTAGCATAAATCTCTAATTTTTTTGTATTAGCTTTTCTAAAGTAGATTTACTTGCAACGACCGGCCTACTTTACAAAAACAAAGACAAGAAGATCCTGGGTTTAAACATTATAATAATCATTAATTTGTAGTATAGAATAAGTAGTTCATTATTTTATCTTATATCAAATCTGTATCTTTTTTGCTTTGCTTTGCTTTGCTTTGCTTTGATCTGTGATACTCGCTTAAGCAGCAAAAGACAAGGACAAACCAACCTTGTGGACTGGTTCAGCCAATCTCAAAGCATCGAAAGAAGCACCGAGACCCAAAGTGACACCTGGTCTCAATTGTTGGGAGTAAGCAATAGCAGCCAAACCAGAGTCAGCCAATTTAGCCTTAACAAAAGAAGTTGGGTCCAACAAGTATCTGGTGGCAAATTCAATGTTGACTGGTTTGCTACCGTTTGGAGAGTTGGTGTCGTAAGTAGCCTTAGCACCAGCTTCAACAAATGGAGAGACTTTGTGGAAGTAAGAAGCAGTGAAAAGAGAGAAGTTGTTAGAAGTAGTAGCAGCAACAGAGTAAACAGGGTGGATGAAACCAACAGAACCTGCAAGTCTAGTGATTTTACCAGCACTAATGTCATAACCAACTTCAGAACCAGCAACGTAACCTTCGTGACCAACAGTGAAGTCACCAGCGAAAGTTGGGCCCTTCAACAAGTCAAAGAAAGCTCTGACATTAACCTTTGGTTGAGAAAAGTACAAGTTCAATTTAGCACCTTTAGCACCGTTTGGAATAACAGAAGTCAAAAATTCAAGTTTCAAACCTGGAGACAACAAGTCAGCCAATTCAACTTTAGTGTCCAAAGCATTGGCGGTGTTCCAACCTTGGGTCAAAGTCAAACCAGAAGCCTTGTCTGCGTATTTGGTTTCAATGTTGGCAGCAATACCACCGTTCTTGTCGGTCTTACCCTTCAAGGCAAAAGCAACACCATTTGGAGCTTTGGTCTTAAGGTCAAGAGCGGCTTTGTTCAAGTGGTAAAAGTCTCTGTTCAACAAACCGTTGACGTCCTTGGAGATATCTGGGAAGGATGGAGGAATAGACATTGTGATGGGAATATTTATTGATGAAAAGTGTATGTGTATTAAGCAATTGAGCTGGGGAAGGGAGAAAAGAGAAAGAGGGAAGAGAGAAAAGGAAAACACAAGAATTTTATAAATAAAAAACACGAGTAGTAGCAAAGGCTTTTTTATGAGAACTGGGTGGCAGTCTAAAGGAGCCACAACCACGCCTTCCCATTGGCCACTGCAGCAGCTTTTCCTAATTTTTCGACGTTGACTACTTGCCACGTGCTCTGCCCTCGTAAATAATATGTTTACGGTAAAACATCCCGACCAATATCCGATTACACTCTGGTTCACTGCCGAGGGCGACGGCCGACTTTGGCGGTGTTGACTTTGGCCGCAAATCGAAGTGAGTTCACTGTTTCGCCAAAATGGGCAGCATCTGGAGAAACATTCACAAACATAAGAGTTTTGGAGCTGCCACTAAGCGAGTATTGCAACAAATAAGTGAGCTTGCTGTTTCTGAAAGGAACATGGTTGCTGTTTCCATTGTTGCCACCGCTACTGCTGCTGCTGCTGCCGCTGCTGCTGCTGCTGCTTCCTAATGCGTAGATCACATCTCCTAAGCAACTAAGACTCTTGTTGATCGCTTGAGTCTCTTTAAGTCGATGGCCAGTGACTTGGGAATGTGATAATCGCTCACTACCGGCCAAATCTATAAGATTCAATAGCCCATCACATTGCTCTCCTGTGACCTTATTCTGGCCCTTGATGATGATTCTGAATATACTATGTGATCTAGATGAATGTTCATTCGCCTTAGTGGCTGCCACTGCCTTATTGTTATTCACCTTCACCAATAAATCGTCCACCATCTTTGGCGATGTGAGCTCAATTTCCGTCAAATTTGTGATGGTGGTTTTCTCTTTGACTTGATCATGACGAATGTCAAGCTTTTTCTTTGTTGGTGAGGTGAGGTTATTGTTGTTATTATTATTCACCAACAAATCATTAAGACTTTCATTATAAATTTCTAAGAATTGTCCAAATATTTGGTACTCCCATCCTTTTTCTTTTAGTTTCACACTTGATTCAAATATCTGTTTGACAGCTCTTGGAATCATACCGTCTTCCTTTGATGACATTGTGTAAGTCTTACCAGATCCAGTCTGTCCATAAGCAAAAACACAAACATTGTACCCATCAAGGGCACTTTGCACTAACTGTGAAATTTCCTCAAATATATCTGCATTGGTGGCCGTGCACTGGAACACTTTGTCAAAGTTGAATTGTAAGAACTTTGGGCCATTGCTATTACGAATATTCTCATTTTTCATAACTATTTCACTTCCTTCTTCCAACTCATCAGGAAATTCTAATTGAAGTGCCTCATTTGGGTCTTTTGGTGGTCTAACTCGGCAAAAGACACGAATGTTTCCCTTGAGATCCTGTAATTTGTTGTGCAAAATCCGTCGACTGGTTTCCTCTTCTATTAACTGCACTTTAATTTTTTCCTGCTGCTGCTGCGAATAAGTAATGTAATTTTGAATTTCTCGTATTCTATTTTCTTTATCGCTGAATTCCTGATTTAATGCCTCGATTTCTTTTCTAAGCCCTAGGGTATCATCTTGAAGCTTTTGGGTAATGTCTGAATATTTGGCAAACTGAATGTTTATTTGGCTTTCTTTTATAGTGCTATTTTTCAACTCATGCTCAAACTTTTTAATATCTTGCCGCGTTTCGCGAATTAAATCATCTAATCCATACGCTTGCTGCGTGATTGTGCCCTTGGCAGCTTCAAATTTATCAGCTATTTCCTTCACTTTAGCTTTATATTGTTTTTCTCTTAATTCAAGTCCCAAGCTTAAATTCTCATCTGATTCATTTAGCTGCTGCTGTAAACTTTCAGCCTCTTCGCTCAACTCAGCTTTTTCTTTCTCTAGTTGTTTCATCTTATCATATTTGAGCTCTTCAATCTTGGAATTGTAATGATGTTGTACTTTGTACGTTTCTTTTTCTTCTAAGATGGCTAATTCTTTTAGCTGTAACTCAAATTTTTGCTGAAGTTCATCCATTTTAAATTGAGCGAGCCTATCCAAGTTCTCCAAGTCTCGTTGTCTGTGTCCTATATTCTGGCTATATTTGAAAACAGCATCTTCAAGCTTTTGAAGCTCAAATTCTAATTCTCCTTTATTAGTCATTAGCACCATAGCATTGCTTTTTATCTCAGATAGTTCTTTATCTTTGATATCACGTTCTTTATTTAGCTTTTGTAATTCTAGCCGCTTGTCAAATTCAAGACTGTTTAGATCATTGTAATATGGCAGGTCAAGCCCAGCCATACTACCTCTTCTGCTGCTGTTGCTGCCACCTGCTTGCTGTTCCTGTATTTGTAGAGGTGGGTATGTCTTTTTGGGAGTCGTGGTGTTTGAGTGTGTGTGATTATCACTATTAGCACGGTTATTTAAGCCAAGGCTATTAGCTCTGGTTTGTTTTGCACTAAAGGTTGTCGTAAGACTATTATTCTTGTTATACTTCACATTGCCGTTATTGATGTTACCACCCTCACTGCCTGCAGTACTTTTACCAAATGAAGTTGACTTACTTCTCGGTATTTTGGAGAGATTAGAGTAACCCACAGAAGCACTAGGCACCGGGATGCCAGAAAAGCTTCTCTTTGGATCATGTTTTACCTTTTTAGCAGATGGCAGCAACCGTGAGGGCATGGTTGGTCTGACCGAATTTGTGCTCAAATTTGAATTTGGCTTTGCTGATCTCGAAGGTATGGCAAACCCTGGGTCACTAGCATGGTGTTTCAAAGTACTGTTCGTGACTGAATGCTTAAAGCTGGGCGTCGTGCCGGTGAAACTTGACTTCTTATCCTTTTTCAAGTTATCGTTATAGCCGAAATTAGTATAGCCGAAGTTAGTATTTCCAGCAGCTTCATTGACGTTTTTTTCTGTAAGGACACCCTTTGGTTCCATAGATTTCAAAGAGTTGCTGCGAAATGAAGCTAGCCTTGGGATTTTGGAATCATATGAAGGCATGCTTTAATGATTGACAACTTGCTGTTAACTGATTGATCGACTGGTTGACAGCTTTTTGTTAATCTCAGATAATGCTTCGGGGAGCTAAGAAAAAAAATGTTGAGATAAAATATTGAAATACTATTCAAAATATTATGAAAGACCATCAACAATGAACCACTTTACTTTCGGGCTTGCTGGCGCTGTTTTCCAGAAGAGACTGTCGCTATCATTGGAGTGTTACTGATTACAATCTGCTTTCCTGTTTGTATGCAAAAACTAAAATGTAAACAAAAGCGCGATTAAGGTTTTTTGCTAAGCGCCCTAAGAGCCACTCTCAGAAAAATAAAAAAAAGTAAAAAAAATTTTTTTTTTTTTTGCAGCTCATCGATGCCTACTTTCAACAGACTTACCATATATTTACTTAGCATACATTTATACCTGTTGTACTCTCATACATATCACTATATTCTTTCCATATCTAAAAACCAAACACCTCAATTTACAACTACTATTTAGCACATACTTCGTTAACGCGAGTCTTTTTAATCTCAAAGCATATACACACATACACACACAAAATAACATAATGGCTAGCAGTTCGATAGCGAAGAAGCAAAAGCTTGATAAAAAAGGTGTTTCCAAAATCACAAAGGAAGCGCAAGCTCAAGAAGAGAAATTACATTCATCGGAATCCGAGTCTGAATCTGTTTCTGATGCAGAAGCGAGTGTTGATGATTCAAGCGAAGATGAACTAAATGATGATGATGAAGTGAATTTAGATGAAGCAAGCAGCAGTGAAGACGAAGAAAGTGAAGAAGAAATAGATGCTGACGATAGAGAAATACAGAAATTGTATAACACAACGAAGCCAAAGAAAAGCAAGCATGATGATGGTACTGAATCTTTTTCAAGTGCAGTCAATGCTATTCTTGGCTCTCATTTGAAAGCACACGATAGAGCAGATCCGATTCTTTTCCGTCAAAAGAAAAAACTTTTGAAACAAAAAGAAGATGAAAAGCTTGAACAGAAGGCAAGAAGACTTATAAATGCCGAAAAGAAACTTAAAAATGAAAAGTCAAGAGTCAAGAACCTTTTACCTAGTGCTGATGCACCAGATGCTAGGGCCCAACTTGAATACGAACGTAAAATGAAGAAAACTGCGCAGAGAGGTGTTATCAAATTATTCAATGCCATTTTGTCATCACAAGATAAATCACATGGAGAAGCCGGTAAAGATGCACATTTGATAAGAAGTAAAAAAGAGCAATTGGCTAATGAGATGTCAAAAGAGAAGTTTTTGGATATGGTCAAAGCTGCTAAGTAAATGAAGTAGATGTGTTGCTAATATTTTTTATTCTGTTTTGTTTTTTGTGTTGTCAATGAAATTTTTTTTCAGCATATGTATTATTTCGAGAGTTAATGTACATTTTACGGTTTTAGATTTTGTTAGAATAGTAAATTGTAGATTGATATGCTAATATGTACAGTTTATAAATATGACAAGAACTATTAAATGATATGGATGTGAGCCCAAATTCCGCATTATGAACTGAATGGAAAAAATCAAGAATATAAATTAGAAGCGAAAAACAGAAAAACAGAAAATCGATTATAAACAAATAAAGCTAACAAACAACATGCAATAAAAACATACACACGTATCACAAACGGGGACTAGTGTGAACTCGGTTCCTCAATTTTCTTTCTCACTAAAGCCCTCTTTCTTTCTTTCTTCTGCAACTTGTTGATCAAAATCTTCTTGCAAAAACTTTTGCAATCTTCTAATAGCCCAATTTTTTCCAATAAATTTAACATCCGGTGCACTAGCCCCTTCAGTCAATGTAAACTCTCTCCAAAATTTAGGATCTTTGAACCTTTCATCTTCAAGAGGAAATTTTGCAAGATTATGTCTGATATCCGTTACCGCTTCCCTTAAAGTTGCAGCAACTCTACTCCTCAATTCCTGGGCTTCTTCACCATACTTAAGTTTCTCGCTCAAGTCAAATGGTCTTTCCGGATTATAGTACTTATTCACTAACTTTCTCCATTCTGCGCGGAAATTTTCAATAATTTGATCATTGATAGGTTCTCCGAATATGACGTTGATATCATGACGAAAATTACGAGGCAAAAATCTTTCTATTGGAGACTCTGCTGCTGATTCGGGAGCAATTTTTTCAAAACCGGTTGAAAAAATTGGCAATATTATTGGGGCCTTTGTCGCTTCAAGCACCATTCTTGAGACACCCCAGTGGAAATAACGCATAGAGTTGGAATGTGGAGATTCAAGTTGAAGCACAAATCCTTCCGGAAAGATATGGAACCAGCTTGGTTTGGTCCTTAGTATTGGGTAATTCTCTTTTTGCTTTAAAGCTTCTATAAGCGATGATGAAGGTTTTATCTGGTCAGCTACTAGACTCTGTTGCTGTTGTTTCTGTAATTGCTGTTCAGCAAATGTCACACATTTCGGGTAATATTCTAAATCTAATGTATCATCCGGAGATAAAACTCTGATAGCCGCATCAATAGATCCTTGAAAAGGGCCTTTACCAAATCTTTCCGTTGATAGAACTTTCCCCAATGAGAAAAAATAACTAAACACTTTATTTGTGAAACAAACATTGGATGCCCCAAGCCCCCATCTAATATGATCGACATCTTTATAGTATCGCAATGGCAAGATACCCCAGAAAAAAGGATCATCCACTACGCTCATATGATTCATGATGGTCAAAAGACCACGATTTTCTCTTCGCGATTTGTTGAGTGCATCGTCAAGCTTTTCAAGGCCAACAATATTAGGCTTATAGGCAGCATAGACGAAAAGTTTGGAAACACTGATCACTGATAAGCAAGTCAAATGACTAAGCGGGTTCCAAAAAGAACTTTCTCTTGGATATTCATTGAGGAAATCATTACCTCTTTGAAGCACTTCTGGAAACGACATGACAAAATAGTTTCAAGAAAGCTTTAAATATAGAAAAGTATGTGTCTCTATGGTATTGGCGATGAGGTATCTGTAGAACTGCTGATAAAATCACAAACGAATATTCTTGAGTTAACTTGATGTGGCAGTAACTTTGGTTAATGGATGGATAACAATAAGCATCAATTGCAACTGCCGAGCCAAAACAGCTTCATAAGTGGTAAGATGGCACGTCAAAAAAATTGAAACTCGAATCTTCAAAGTTTTTGAACTGCCTCGAGAACCAATCACAATCCACTTTTCTCTTAGATTGTGCCATTTTAAAAAGCCAAAAAAATTTTATTTGCCATGTTGAGCGCACCAGAAAAGGATTAGCAAAAGTGGCTTACATGTGATTGTGCACGTGAGTATTATTATGTTGGGTATTATATAATCCTACTGTCACAAAAGTCACAATAGGCGAAAGCCTCGAAAGCTTAAACTGTATCCAGATAGATATAGTTGACCCAAGATACTGTACACTGTGATGATACTCACAGTACAATTGTAATATGCAGCTTATAATAATAGCAAAATCGTCTGATCTAAAGATAGAAGCAAGCTGGATGTATGAAAGCTGCTGCGTATATGTTTGTTTCTGGTCATTGGAGAGGTTCTGAATTACATCAGTGACCACACCTGAACGTAAGTGGATCCGTACCTCAAAAAGTTTACACTGGTCTCTAATGGGCAGTTCGCGCTTCAGCAAAAACTTGGGTTAAAAACGGTTGACTTACATATCAGTCCAAAAATAGCAATATGTAAAAAAGCAGCAAAAATGCTAAAAATTAATGTAGAATAAGAAAATTACAAAAATTACAAAAATTAAAAAAATGGATATGAAATAGTTGAGATCAAAGCAACGTTACAAGTGCTATCACAAAATGCCGCACTTAAGCTCGCGGCAGTTCTCAATGAAGAAGAAATGAGGTTATTGGATGCTGATGGTCACCAAAAAGGTCTATTTGCATAAAGTAAGAGTGTTCATTAAATTGTATTGTTTTTTCTTTTTGTTTTTCGTTTTGCTTTTTTTTTCTACTCAACACTGACAAGACGACTCATCTTGAGCATTGTCAGTTGCCGCGACGTCAATCACCTCACTATTGTCCTGCTTGTTATTCTTGTCACCTTCTGCATTTTCATCAAAATCAGGAAGCAACTGCGCTATCTTCTTGAATAATAGCTTGACATTATGGCCAGTCTTGGTACTGGTTTCGAAAAAAATTGAAGCACCCAATTTTTTTGCTTTCAATTCTGCTTCATCAGTGGTCACTTCTCTCTTATCATTTAAATCATTCTTATTTCCCACGACAGCAATAATCACATTGCTTCCACGTTCCAACTTAACGTCTTCAACCCACTTGTCAATTGCCTGGAACGATTTGTTGGAGGAGATATCGTACACCACCACAGCAACATTAGAATCACGCATATACGATGGAATCAAAGAACGAAATCTTTCCTGACCTGCAGTATCCCAAAGTTGCAATCGTATCGTTTTGTCGTCGAGATACATTGTCTTGGACAAAAAATCGATGCCTATCGTGGCAGCGTACTGCGAGTTGAAAGTATCGTACATAAATCTGGTGATCAAGGAGGTTTTGCCAACGCCTTGCTCGCCAAGAAACACAAGCTTGTACTTTTTGAGGAGGTTGTTCTTAGTGCTCATATTGGATAGAGGGGTTCTTTGAAAATATGGAGCAAAAGAAAGATGTTATGCAGTATGGTTGTAGGTAGGGTCTGGGCGATTCTGATAGAGTACTTAGAGATCTTTTGTGGCTCCTTTAAGTCTAGATTTGGTATTTCTAGTGAATCAAGATTGTAGTGCAATGAAAGCGGGATACTTTCTTTAAGCAAAATGCCTTGGATATATATGAAAAAAGGTTGGGAAAGCCTGGAGGCAATGATATCAGATTGTTTTTGGTA
>JXWR01005171.1_pt1 | contig 16500 bp, 10 predicted proteins | sample 315541 | NCBI WGS metagenome assembly JXWR01 (sample SAMN03273951, study PRJNA271842) | soil metagenome | isolation source: rice field ambient CO2 | place: India: CRRI Experimental farm Cuttack,Odisha-753006 | collected 2013-12-17
CCTTCAAGATGGATTGCTGAATGTCTTCAAGCTCATCTCGTACTTCCTCTTCTAAATCCCACGACCTCAAATTTTGAGAATTCCTTTTGATTAACTTATTCAAATACTTCCTCTCATGGTCCGTTAATGTGCCCTCTTGTTGATGTTTTTTCAAAACCTGGTGTTTTGCCAGTTGTTCAAGTTGCTCTTTATCCAATTTATGTTTCTTAACCAGTTGGGTGACCACACCTATCCATTTTTTTCACAATTGCAGCTGTGGTTACTTGTTGGCTATGCGATTCAGAATGGTAAACATTTGGTATAAGATAAAACCCATGGGATGTGAAAAGGAAAAAGTAATTAGGAGGGGTTTGCGGCGCCCTTTTATAAGAACCAAGAGATGAAGAAAGGACACATCTTGAAAGCGGAAAAAATCGCGACGCACGAACACGAATATTTCAATGGTTTAGGGTTTAATGAGATGAATGGACACCAAAGATCCTCCTTATCGCTGGGACATGGGGCTAAAAAACAAAATATCGGAAGCCTGCAATGAATACTGTACCATTCACATCTGCTCCGATTGAGGTAACTATAGGGATCGATCAGTATTCCTTTAATGTCAAGGAGAATCAGCCATTTCACGGAATCAAGGACATCCCCATTGGACACGTTCATGTCATTCATTTTCAGCATGCAGATAATTCCAGCATGAGGTATGGCTACTGGTTTGACTGTAGAATGGGAAACTTTTACATTCAGTATGATCCTAAAGATGGCCTTTACAAAATGATGGAAGAAAGGGATGGCGCAAAATTCGAGAATATTGTTCACAACTTCAAGGAACGGCAGATGATGGTTTCTTATCCGAAAATTGACGAAGATGATACCTGGTACAATCTTACCGAGTTTGTGCAGATGGATAAAATCCGAAAGATAGTAAGGAAAGATGAAAACCAGTTCTCTTACGTAGATTCTTCGATGACCACAGTTCAAGAAAATGAGCTGCTAAAATCCAGCTTGCAAAAAGCAGGTTCTAAAATGGAAACCAAGAATGAAGATGATCCTGCACATTCTTTAAACTATACAGTAATAAACTTCAAATCTAGAGAAGCCATAAGGCCTGGCCATGAAATGGAGGATTTTTTAGACAAGTCTTACTACTTGAACACTGTAATGCTACAAGGAATTTTTAAAAATTCAAGTAATTATTTTGGGGAGTTGCAGTTTGCGTTCTTAAATGCCATGTTTTTTGGTAACTACGGGTCGAGTTTGCAATGGCACGCTATGATCGAACTGATATGTTCAAGCGCTACGGTGCCTAAACATATGCTCGATAAATTAGACGAAATCTTATATTATCAGATAAAGACATTGCCTGAACAATACTCAGACATCTTGTTGAATGAACGAGTTTGGAATATTTGTCTGTATTCGTCATTTCAAAAAAACTCCCTACACAACACAGAAAAGATAATGGAAAACAAATATCCAGAATTGCTTGGTAAAGACAATGAAGACGACGCTCTTATTTACGGTATCAGTGATGAAGAAAGGGATGACGAGGATGATGAGCACAACCCTACCATTGTTGGCGGTCTCTATTACCAAAGGCCATAACGATCATCGTGCGGCGCTATCACCAAACGTATTTGACTTGATGCCTATGGAGGTTATGGGTGCCCTTAATTAGGGATCGCTGTGGAAAGTTATAGAATATTACAGAAGCAGCCACAAGGGTGACCAGAAGATGGTTAAGGGATGTATCATATTGCACAATTGGAAACGAATGGAAGGGTATATAAAGTGACTGAAATTGGTAGCATAAACATTCTTGTATGTCAATGTTTGTCACTAAACGGATAGAACAGGTACTTAACGCTACAAAGAAAAATGTCTAGAGCAGTTGGTATTGATTTGGGAACGACTTACTCGTGTGTTGCTCATTTTTCCAATGATAGGGTAGAGATAATTGCAAATGATCAAGGTAATAGGACCACTCCATCTTATGTGGCTTTTACAGACACCGAAAGATTAATTGGTGACGCCGCCAAAAATCAAGCTGCAATCAATCCTCATAATACAGTTTTTGATGCAAAGCGGTTAATTGGTCGTAAATTTGATGATCCTGAAGTGACGACAGATGCCAAGCACTTCCCTTTCAAAGTTATATCCAGAGATGGTAAACCTGTAGTGCAAGTAGAATATAAGGGTGAAACGAAAACATTTACGCCGGAGGAAATTTCTTCCATGGTTTTAAGCAAAATGAAGGAAACTGCTGAGAACTATTTGGGAACTACGGTCAATGATGCTGTTGTAACTGTTCCTGCATATTTCAATGATTCTCAAAGACAAGCCACTAAGGATGCAGGAACTATTGCAGGGATGAACGTTTTACGTATTATCAATGAACCCACTGCAGCAGCAATTGCTTATGGTTTGGATAAGAAAGGCAGGGCTGAGCACAATGTCCTGATTTTTGATTTGGGTGGTGGTACTTTTGACGTCTCTTTACTTTCAATTGACGAGGGTGTTTTTGAGGTTAAGGCTACCGCAGGAGACACTCATTTAGGTGGTGAAGATTTTGATAATAGGTTGGTGAACCATTTAGCCACTGAATTCAAAAGGAAAACGAAAAAGGACATCTCTAATAATCAAAGATCGTTAAGAAGATTGAGAACTGCGGCAGAAAGAGCTAAGAGAGCGCTTTCTTCCTCATCTCAAACCTCGATCGAGATCGATTCTTTATTTGAAGGTATGGATTTCTACACTTCGTTAACAAGGGCAAGGTTTGAAGAGCTATGTGCTGATTTGTTCAGATCCACATTGGAACCAGTGGAAAAGGTTCTTAAAGATTCGAAGCTGGACAAGTCCCAAATTGATGAGATTGTGTTAGTCGGTGGATCTACCAGAATCCCAAAGATTCAGAAATTAGTTTCTGACTTCTTCAATGGCAAAGAGCCTAATCGTTCTATCAACCCGGATGAGGCTGTTGCTTATGGCGCAGCCGTTCAAGCTGCCATTTTAACCGGCGATCAATCAACAAAGACACAAGATTTACTATTATTGGATGTTGCGCCATTGTCCCTAGGAATTGAAACTGCAGGCGGCATAATGACTAAGCTAATTCCTAGAAACTCAACGATTCCAACAAAGAAATCGGAAACCTTCTCTACCTATGCAGATAATCAACCTGGTGTTTTAATTCAAGTCTTTGAAGGTGAAAGAACAAGAACAAAGGATAATAACTTACTTGGTAAATTCGAATTAAGTGGCATTCCGCCTGCTCCCAGAGGTGTGCCTCAAATTGATGTTACCTTTGATATCGACGCTAATGGTATTCTTAATGTGTCTGCTTTGGAAAAAGGTACTGGTAAGAGTAACAAAATCACGATCACTAACGATAAAGGTAGGCTCTCGAAGGATGATATTGATAGGATGGTTTCTGAAGCTGAAAAATATAGGGCTGACGATGAAAGAGAGGCAGAACGAGTTCAGGCTAAGAATCAGCTTGAATCATATGCATTTACTTTGAAGAATACCATAAACGAAGCAAGTTTCAAAGAGAAAGTAGGTGAAGATGATGCAAAGAGATTAGAAACAGCGTCTCAGGAAACCATTGACTGGTTAGATGCATCGCAGGCAGCCTCTACGGACGAATATAAGGATAGACAAAAGGAGTTGGAAGGCATTGCCAATCCAATAATGACCAAATTTTACGGTGCTGGTGCCGGCGCAGGTCCTGGAGCGGCCGAATCCGGTGGATTCCCCGGATCCATGCCCAACTCAGGTGCTACGGGAGGTGGAGAAGATACAGGTCCAACAGTGGAAGAGGTTGATTGATTATTCTTCTATAGTGTTCTATTTAGCTACTTTTTATGTTTAACCTTTTATACGATGGCGGGTAATCTATCCATGATGACGAAAATTTTTTTTTTTTTTTTTAGTTTCCGCAGCACGCAAGAAATCTCGAAACAATGATGACTCTTAAGTATGAAAAATATCATTTTGCGCTTTAAACTAGAGTGATGTTACTCGACTTCCTACAACATTTAGCCAAAAGCTTCAAAAAACCAAGGAAATATGTCCGAGAGTAACGCACACTTCTCATTTCCAAAGGAGGAAGAAAAAGTTCTATCTCTTTGGGATGAAATAGATGCCTTTCATACTTCATTAGAATTAACAAAAGACAAACCGGAGTTTTCCTTCTTCGATGGGCCTCCATTTGCCACCGGTACTCCTCATTACGGTCATATTCTTGCTTCCACTATTAAGGATATTGTTCCAAGATACGCTACCATGACAGGCCACCACGTGGAAAGAAGATTCGGTTGGGATACACACGGTGTTCCAATTGAACATATCATTGACAAGAAATTAGGTATCACGGGTAAAGATGATGTCTTCAAGTATGGTCTTGAAAACTACAACAATGAGTGTAGATCCATTGTTATGACTTATGCCAGTGATTGGAGAAAAACTATTGGTCGTTTGGGTCGTTGGATTGATTTCGACAACGATTACAAGACTATGTATCCATCCTTTATGGAGTCCACATGGTGGGCTTTCAAGCAACTTCATGAAAAAGGTCAAGTTTACCGTGGATTCAAAGTTATGCCTTATTCTACTGGGCTAACCACTCCCTTAAGTAACTTTGAAGCTCAGCAAAACTATAAAGATGTCAATGACCCAGCTGTGACCATTGGTTTCAATGTTATTGGCCAGGAAAAAACTCAATTGGTCGCATGGACTACGACTCCATGGACTTTACCTTCCAATTTGTCGTTATGTGTTAACGCTGATTTCGAATATGTAAAGATTTACGACGAAACCAGAGATCGTTATTTCATCTTATTAGAATCTTTGATTAAAACCTTGTATAAGAAGCCTAAGAATGAAAAATATAAGATTGTGGAAAAAATTAAAGGTTCTGATTTGGTTGGTTTGAAGTATGAACCATTGTTCCCATATTTCGCTGAACAGTTCCATGAAACAGCTTTTAGAGTTATTTCAGATGATTATGTTACTAGTGATTCCGGTACTGGTATTGTTCATAACGCTCCCGCTTTCGGTGAAGAGGATAATGCTGCTTGTTTGAAGAACGGCGTCATATCCGAAGATTCAGTGTTACCTAACGCCATTGATGACCTTGGTAGATTCACGAAAGACGTTCCTGATTTTGAGGGTGTTTATGTCAAGGACGCTGATAAGTTGATTATTAAGTACTTAACTAATACTGGAAATTTGTTATTGGCATCCCAAATTCGCCATTCCTATCCATTCTGTTGGAGATCCGATACCCCATTGTTATACCGTTCTGTTCCAGCTTGGTTCGTTCGTGTTAAAAACATTGTCCCTCAAATGTTGGATTCTGTGATGAAATCTCACTGGGTTCCTAACACCATCAAGGAAAAGAGGTTCGCCAACTGGATCGCCAATGCCCGTGACTGGAACGTTTCCAGAAATAGATATTGGGGTACTCCAATTCCTTTATGGGTTTCAGACGATTTTGAGGAGGTCGTCTGTGTTGGTTCTATCAAAGAATTGGAAGAATTGACCGGTGTGCGTAACATCACTGACTTGCATCGTGATGTAATTGACAAATTGACAATTCCATCCAAGCAAGGTAAGGGTGACTTAAAGAGAATTGAAGAAGTTTTTGATTGTTGGTTTGAATCTGGTTCTATGCCTTATGCTTCTCAACATTATCCATTTGAAAACACAGAAAAATTTGACGAAAGAGTTCCAGCTAATTTCATCTCTGAAGGTTTAGATCAAACAAGAGGTTGGTTCTACACGTTAGCTGTCTTAGGTACCCATCTATTTGGCTCTGTTCCATACAAGAACGTCATCGTCTCTGGTATTGTCTTAGCTGCCGATGGTAGAAAGATGTCTAAATCCTTGAAAAATTACCCTGATCCATCCATTGTTCTGAACAAATATGGTGCGGATGCATTAAGATTGTACTTGATAAACTCACCCGTTTTAAAAGCTGAAAGTTTGAAATTCAAAGAAGAGGGTGTTAAGGAGGTTGTTTCAAAGGTCTTACTACCATGGTGGAACTCCTTTAAATTTTTGGACGGTCAAATTGCCTTGTTGAAAAAGATGTCTAACATCGACTTCCAATATGATGATTCTGTGAAAAGTGATAATGTCATGGACAGATGGATTTTAGCTTCTATGCAATCTCTAGTACAATTCATTCACGAAGAAATGGGTCAGTACAAATTATACACTGTCGTTCCAAAACTTTTGAATTTCATTGATGAATTGACAAACTGGTATATTAGATTTAATCGTCGTCGTTTGAAGGGTGAAAACGGTGTTGAGGACTGTTTGAAAGCATTGAATTCTTTATTCGATGCCTTATTCACATTTGTCCGTGCCATGGCTCCATTCACCCCATTTTTGTCAGAAAGCATTTATTTGAGACTGAAGGAATACATCCCAGAAGCTGTCTTAGCAAAATACGGTAAGGACGGAAGATCAGTCCATTTCTTATCTTACCCAGTGGTCAAGAAAGAATACTTTGACGAGGCCATCGAAACTGCAGTTTCTAGAATGCAATCCGTTATCGATTTGGGTAGAAACATTCGTGAAAAGAAAACTATTTCCTTAAAAACTCCATTGAAGACTTTGGTCATCCTTCACAGTGATGAATCATACTTGAAGGATGTAGAAGCCTTGAAGAACTACATTATCGAGGAATTAAATGTTCGTGATGTTGTTATCACCTCCGATGAGGCAAAATATGGTGTTGAGTATAAAGCAGTTGCTGATTGGCCTGTATTGGGTAAGAAGTTGAAAAAAGACGCAAAGAAGGTTAAAGATGCCCTACCATCAGTCACTTCTGAGCAAGTACGGGAGTATTTGGAAAGCGGAAAATTGGAGGTCGCTGGTATTGAACTGGTTAAAGGTGATTTGAACGCTATTAGAGGCTTGCCAGAATCTGCTGTTCAAGCTGGACAAGAAACCAGAACCGACCAAGACGTGTTAATCATCATGGATACAAATATTTACTCTGAACTAAAGAGTGAAGGTCTCGCAAGAGAGCTGGTCAACAGAATCCAAAAATTGAGAAAGAAGTGTGGTTTGGAAGCCACCGACGATGTTTTAGTGGAGTACGAATTAGTTAAAGATACTATCGACTTTGAAGCCATTGTCAAAGAACATTTTGATATGTTAAGCAAGACCTGTAGATCCGACATTGCCAAATATGACGGCTCAAAGACAGACCCAATTGGTGATGAAGAACAATCTATTAATGACACCATTTTCAAATTAAAAGTGTTCAAATTATGAAAACAACTCATATAAATACGTACAAATTTTTCTCTACTCGAAGTGATATAGATGTATATGTGTAAGTTTACGTTTAAGTTAGAGTCATGTAATGCTAACTGTCTCCACCGATAATGTTGTATAATACCCGTGAAATCATAGCACATGATATATCATCACCCGGAGGCCGGTTATTTTCGGCGGCGGCAAAAATATTTGGTATAAATATGGAAATACAAAAAGGGGAACCATTAAAGGTTGAGGAGGGGATTGATAAGAGAATCTAATAATTGTAAAGTTGAGAAAATCATAATAAAATAATTACTAGAGACATGAAGTCTACATTTAAGTCTGAATATCCATTTGAAAAAAGGAAGGCGGAGTCGGAGAGGATTGCTGACAGGTTCAAGAATAGGATACCTGTGATTTGCGAAAAAGCTGAAAAGTCAGATATTCCAGAGATTGATAAGCGTAAATATCTAGTTCCTGCTGACCTTACCGTAGGGCAATTTGTTTATGTTATAAGAAAGAGAATTATGCTACCCCCTGAGAAGGCCATCTTCATTTTTGTCAATGATACTTTGCCACCTACTGCGGCGTTGATGTCTGCCATATATCAAGAACACAAGGATAAGGACGGGTTTTTGTATGTCACTTACTCAGGAGAAAATACATTTGGCAGGTAGTCTTTTATATGAAAAGAAATGAAGCGTTAACATCTAAAATCGAAATTATAGGGACTCATTAGCCATCTATTGTTCCAGTATAAGAATGTTTACATAAAAAATTCGAAAAAAAAAAGATAAAATAAGGGAAAAATATATATATATTCATTAAGAAGTTTTGTACACAACGGAGCCAAGATTTCACCAGTATTTGGAGACAAATGTGAGCACGTTATGGTATTTACTTACAGATTACGATCTGTTCAATGCATCAGAAATAGGAAGAAATTCAAAATAAAATAAAAAAAATATTAGGAAGGAGTGAAAAAGCAAATAAGATGATACAGTAAGGTGGAGTTAATGTCTTTCTTCTCCAAAATGTATTCTTGCTAACCAAAAATCTGATTCTCTCTGACCTGTTCGTTTGTCTTATGTATGTAGAATCAATTTCTTACAGAATTTTAAATACTGTATAGTGGAAAAGAATAATAAATAAATACTCGACTATATTTACCTTTATCTTAAGGAAAAGTTCACTCGATATTCTTAACTTTACCGTCTAATAAGGCCTCTTTATTACATTAAAATATACACGTACATTACCCTGCTATCTATATGTCGAACATGAATTTTTATTCTTTGTAGAAACAAATCCCCAAATTATTGCCGCTGTTCTTAACGTACTTTTCAATTGGATCATTATCAATGTTGTATTCCTTCAAGTGAATGATATCGTTGTAGGAAATAATGTCCCTAAATTTCCTGTCCGATTTGTACCATTCGTGAATTAACCAGGTCATTTCTTTATTAAATACGGAATTATCGGAATCTGATGTCTCGATTAGTTCTTTTAAAATATAGTACATTTTGTTGAAAGAAACACCCGCTGTTATGAATATAGAAACTATCGACCCTGATACAATATGTTCTTTAGGAAGTGTTTCGTAGAAAAAATTACAGACAATGGGAAAGAGTTCGAAAATGGGGAAAATGAATTCAGAATCCTGAACATTTTTACCAATTTTAATCAGTACATTAGACAGTAAGTTGATGAAGTTCATTGAATCTTCTTTCTTTCCGGTATTATTAAATTCCATCCTCAAAGATTGGAATAGCTCATCCCACTTGGCCATAATTACTTCATGGTCCCTAAAATCTGCTATCTTGAAAATGAATAGGGCAATTTCATGGTAACTTAAGGGTACAGCAAAATCATTAAACAGCTCACTTGTGCTCAATATTCTACCATCTAGAGTTTTGATCAGCTCATCTTTAATGGCTGAATCTATTCTTGCGTCTGTATACACGAGCGACAATATATCACCTTGAATACCAGCAACTTCACATGCATCTTGGATCCTACTAGCTAATTGTACAATTCTTTGTTTCTGGCTTAATGGTGACACACTGTTGCAAAAACCATTGGCGCGTGAAAGAAACTCAATTCTTTCAAACAATGTGATGTCAAAATTCGATGTAGCTAAACGGTAAAGAATTTCAGCAGATTCGAAAAATTTAGATCTTCTTGAATAATAGACCCAGAGTATATTAGATATCTTCAATGAACTACCTGCCTTTTCCATTAAATAAGGGAGTATGAATGGAGTTTCAATATCTAATAGTTTTTCCTCTCTGTTCTGAGACACAAGCCAATCATACATATGATAGTGGAATAATCTATCGTTATATTTTAGAGCGACTTCATAACTTTTTTGTCTCAGTTTCACTTCATCGTCATTCGATATCGAAATTTGGTTTTGAGTTTTTGATGACTGTTTTTTTTCGGCAAGTTCGTCTACTTTTATTAAAGTATCAAAAACTAGGTCATAAACTAAGATACGTTTGTCGTAATATTGTTTCCTGTCATCATTTTCTAAAAATCCATTTGCCACATATTGACAAGCTAGTTTGCCTTTGTCCATAGAGTTGGCAATATTCAATAAGAATTCAATAGATTTTGGGTAATAATTTACACTCAGCATCATTGATACAGCTTCTTTCAATTTCTCGATAGAAAGATCATCCACAATTTGTTCAAGTAAAGCAGTAGCATTTTTCAGGTGATAGTTTAGAGAATCATAGTTACGCAAGCCAATTTCTTTAGCCCTTCTGAGATGTTCAATGGCTCTAAATCCTAATATATCACTTGCAGAGCAGAATGATCCACAGCGTTCTTGTAAAGCTGTTGCGGTATACTCTATCGACGCACCTTTGGTAATATTCCTATTGATGATGGATAATAAAATTTCTCTAATTAATGATTTTGTTTTGTCATTTGGAGCAAATAAATCTTTAAAATCTAGTTTGACTAAATCTTTTTGGACGTCCAAGCTTACAAAACTGATTATATCCTTGAAACCAAGGTATTGGTTGTCGAATCCTTCGACTTCGCTTTCCTCGTATAAAACGTTCAAGAATGATAGACCTTCCTTTATGGACTGTACCATTTTGATCATCGCATTAATCGCTATACTTTCCGCTTGGTTTGCAACTTCTTCTGTTTTATCAATAACCCTGCCGTTAGAATTGTTCGCTAATACGTAGGGAGCTGATATTTGGGAAATGGAATCACCATAAGTGATGAAAAATTCATTTAAAATGTTAATTGAAGATAGATAGTACTCGATACAATCCTTGGAAATAGAAACCTTCGATATTATGTTCCTATTTTGTGAAATTTCATCAGTTTTTAGGTTATTATTAGATGGAGTGATTGGATCAGAAGAAGAAATGAAAGCATGGGATGTCGCCCTATTATCTGTAAAAGTCATGAAGACATGTCTCCCCCAAATATCTCGAAGTAGTCTGGTAATCAATAATGCGATACCGTAAAATCTGGGGGATAATATTACGTCATCTAAGTCAAAATCTTCCTTGTTTGCAGGGGAGGGTTTACTAAAGCCAGTTATTGATTGTTGGAGATTAGTTGTTGCGGTTGATAAAGTGGGCTTTGACAATAAAGAGGATACTGTAGATACAGAATAACGGTTGTAGACAGGTTTGATGTCAACAACGCCAGGAATACCCATAGTTAAAAAAGTCAGGGCATTAGATCTTAATTTTTCAGATTTATTTGATTTGCAAGTAACAAACAATGCAGTGGAACAAGCTTCCGCGGCACCATAATTTAAGACGAATGGCAGCGGATTATCGATTAGATCCTCAAAAATTTCATCAGGAGTACGATATTTATAAATTTCGATAGAAGTGCTCGTCAAAACTGCTACCCTTAAAGTTTCTGATGTGTACTGTGTCGCAAATTCGTTAGCAAATCCTTGTGGCTTTGTCGTTGCATTAAACAACCCCGATAAGGGAATAATTTGTTGAACTGGGCCCGCAGTTTCCAAAAACGTGGCATTTTCAACGTACTTACCGTGTGTTTTCAAGATACCATAATCTGGAACACTAACGAAAAGCTTATGTTGTAAAGTAACTGGCTGTTGTTTGACAGTTTTAGACCCTGCGGTAGCGGTCGTTCCAGTAACAGATGAGTTCTCTTTTTTTTCTTGTTGATGAGTTTGCTGAGATGATTTGATCACAGCGGAAAAAAATATGCCTGGGGAAATAATTGTACTTGCTTTTGTAGTCTCTAGTAATACAGATGATTTCTTTTGGAATTTTAAGAGGACTGGTTCGGAAGACATTAGATTTGAAAAGAAAGGAAAGCTTCTCTTCGCCTGTTCCTGTTGTTGATGTAGTAATTCTTGTTGGATGACTTCAGGAGTTACAGAACTAGGGGGGAACTTGATCGATTCTAACCTCAAAGCTTCGATGTTAAATCTGCCCATGGAACCATTAAAGTACAAACGCACACCACCTACTGTTAAAGCAACTAAAAACAAATTGTTGTTTTCTTCTGGTGCAACAGAGCTTATCTTGACAATTTTTAGGTATTTGGGGCCCAAAATCGGTGCTGCCCTTGCCGTCGTGGTACCTATGATCCTACTGATGTAGGCAGGCTCAATTGACATGGGTCCTTCCAGTGATTTTTCTGTTATTACGTATGCTCTAATGGTGGATTTGGAGGATAATGAATAGATGATTCCTCTTTGTTGGTCAATAGTTAGTTGCGTGATGGTCTCTTGAGAAAATCCGCCATTACCGTTAGAATTATCTTCGAACAAAGCCTGAATAAAATCAACACCTGGAATCTGCGATAACATGTTAGTAGGTAGAAGACTTAATAGGGCAGACTTTGTCAGACAGACCTTACTACATTTACTATTGAACCAGTCATCGGAACCTGAGTAGTGCAACTCCCAGATATTCAGGCCACTGGCTTGGCCTGCGAAGAAAATTCTACCCGATCTTTCATGAGACACAATGTCTATTACATCAATGCCTTGTACAGGGACTGATAGATGTGTATTGAATACACTGAGTTCGTTGGTGGCTTTGTCTAAGGAAATAGCAAACATGAAAAGCTCCATTGTCGTGCTTATCAAAAGTAGATGCTTCACGGCAGGCACAAAGGTGTTTGGCTTAGGTCTTACCAAGGCGACTTTTTGAATGGTATGCTTCATATCATCTACCACCTGATACTCATTGTCATTGTTAATATTCCAGAGTATCAGTTTATTATCAATAGTTATCCAACATCGATTTAACTCCGGGAAAATACCCATATCAGTTTTTGTCTGTGAAGTGGAAAATTCATGCAAAATCTCGTCCGGAATGTTGAACACATCTTGCTTTTCAAATGGAGTAAACGCTCCTAAGCCGTTTTTTTCTCTGCTGAAGTTATAATCTACCCCGCTGTTATAATAAGATCGTTCGTCGAGTACGGGAGTGTTACTATCTTTATGTTGTAGATGGTCAATGTACTTTCCCGCTAAGTCCAGGGGCTTAGAAGTCCCCATCCCGGAAACACGAATGTGCTCATTCATGTTGGACATATTAGGATTGATGCTGCCAGAGGTCGCCCCCATTGCGCTTGCCCTCATGAGTGGGTTGGACCCGGTAATTGGATATGAGTTTAATATGTGTGTAGGTTGTTGTTGCGCCTTGGTTGCAGATGAGGCCAACTCATTCAGTCCATTCCTGGGTACTTCTTGATGATTCGTTAAAGGGTACGATCTGCTATCTGAAAACGTTTCACCGGCAGCAGCGGGCCCATTGTTGTGGAAAAAACTTTGAAACATGAACAACCGCTAGAAAGAGAAGTAATAAACGCACTCTGCTTTTTTGTCCGCTTGTCAGATCCTAGGTTCCAGTAATTCTCCGAAAGAACTGTTCACTAATATGTTCAGAATTCTACAATATTAATGTCCCATCTCGAAAAATTGTTTTTTTTTTTACAAATAAAGTAACAATCCTTCGTGCAACACGATATAGAGTACATTGAAAGCGTGTCACAAAGAACACATCCATAATCATGGTCCATTGCAAACATTTCAAAGTAAAGAAGAGGATATTTGGGTCTTAGAATCTCATTGGAAACAATCCTCGTTTACTAGAGACGTTAATTCCACTTTCAAAAGCCCTGAAAGATTAACTTTCTGATTTTAGGTTTATTATTTTTTTTGTTGTATGCCCTTGTTAAAAATTTAAATAACCCTTGTTTAGATAGGGTTTAGTTTTCCCTTTTGTTATGATAATAGTAGTTATAGTAGTAATAAGCTTGACGTGATGTACTTAGTCGTACCACCTAGTAATAGTGTTATTGTTAGCATTCCTGTCCAAAAAGACCAGAGTAGGAACTAGATATGTTGCGGCTTGCACGTTTTTATTCTTTGGCCAGAACCAAAGCCATACATAGTCACGGTGCACCCTTCAGGCCGGAATATGCATTGAAGTGTGGATTGGAGATTCATACGCAATTGAACACCAAAAACAAGCTTTTTTCACAATCAACGAATAGCGCCACATCTCTAGTGGATGCACCAAACCATCATACTAGTTATTATGACATAGCTCTACCGGGAACGCAGCCGGTTTTGAATCTGGAAGCAATCTTGTTTGCCATGAAACTATCCTTGGCACTGGGTTCTCAAGTGAATAGCATATCTCAGTTTGATAGGAAGCATTATTTTTATGGAGATCAACCTCAAGGCTATCAACTGACGCAGCACTACAGGCCGTTTGCTCGGGGTGGGAAGATCAATCTGTCGAAGGAATTGGATGATATCGATGAATCAGCCAAGGAAATCGGTATCTTACAGTTGCAGATAGAGCAGGACACGGGGAAGTCACACTATACAGAGACAGATAAAGACGTTATTACTTTGGTTGATTTAAATAGGTCGAACGTCCCGCTTATCGAATTGGTAACTAAACCAGATTTCAGTGATATTAAACAGGTTAGAGCGTTTATTAAAAAATATCAGAATTTGGTACGTCATTTGCACATTTCCTCTGGGGACCTGGAAACGGGCGCCATGCGAGTGGACGTTAACCTCTCAATTAATGAATATGCACGCGTTGAGTTGAAGAATTTACCCAATACTAGTTCCATCATCAATGCAATCAAGTACGAATATCAGCGGCAAGTTGAGTTGATTTCTGTGGGTGACACTAGCTCACTGATGGAGCCAGAAACAAGGGGCTGGACAGGCTCATCAACGGTGAAGTTGAGAAGCAAAGAAACCACGATCGATTACAGGTACATGCCTGATCCAGAATTGCCGTATATCAACCTCGCACCAGACGTTATCAGTGGTGTGAGAGGGTTGATGCCCCAATTACCGGACGATATAATGAGAATGCTTATGAAGAAACCCTATCAATTATCATTGAAGGACGCCAAGATTCTGACTTATAATAGTAACCAAAACGATATGTACAATCATGAGGCGTTGAGATCGTACTACTTAGACACCTTCCGTGAATTTTCCAAGCTTGCTGGTGAACGTAGTAACGCGAAATTACCTACGAATTGGATAATCCATGAATTCTTGGGAGATTTGAACAAGCTACAAATTCCATTGGCTAAAGCAAAAGAAATTTTGCCTCCTCCGGTTTTCGCCCAGTTTTTGAAGTTATTGCATGAAGAGGTTATATCCGCAACTAGTGGTAAAATGTTACTGTTTCACATATTGGAAAGTTTCAAGCAGAGTAACTGCCAGGATTTGTCTATTCCAGATTTTTCAAAACTAATCGAGAAATTTGAATTGCATGCGATTAATCAGGTCGACCCTCAAGAATTGATGGATCTCTGTAATGATGTCATTGCACAGCACACAGATGACACTTTTATACGGAACCTGGTTACTGGTAAAAAGAAGTCCTCTTTAAAATTCCTAATTGGACAAGGAATGAGACGAAGCCAGGGACGTATAAAGGCAAACGAATTCGAGAAAAAATTCAAAGAGATCTTAAATATTCAATGGTAAAATATAAACGCCGCGTGTAAATAGGAACCGTGCATAAATAATAACAATAATAGTAATACTAATGATAATAATATACATAAAAATATACGTAAACATCTCAACTCCAAACGCTCATGTCAGTATTCCAAATGCCAAAGGGTCTTGATGATGCTGGTTGAGAGGATGAAGATACGTTCATGTGGTTAGACCCCCATCCTAAAGAAGAATCATTCATCAAGAGTGATGCGGACGAAGACATGTTCACTGGTGCCGTCGAAAAATCCTCCCTTTGCGATGGGGATGGTGAATGTTGCGGTGGGTTTATGTTGGTGCCAATAGAGCTAGATGTGGTGGAGGACATGAGCAGGGTTTGGCTTGCTGGTAGGAAAGATACAGTTGGTGGAGAATGTAGATCCGAGATAAGCGAACTGGACGTGGGGCCCACGGGTAAATCATTGATTAAATCGGCGGATGTCGATGTTGCGGTGGTTGGGTTGGTGTGCATAGAGTTGTTTGATGATGACGACGATAAATTTGTGGAAGCTGCCGAAGTTGACGGCAAAATGTATTCGAAGGTGCTTTGGTTGTATGGAGAGGATGAGTTAGAAGTGGAAGAAGTCAACGAGGGAGAGGAGTTCGAGTTGAAGTACCTCGTGGAGAACTGCGTCTGGTTGTAAAGATTGTTGTTGTTGTTGTTGTTGTTGTTGTTGTTGTTGCTGTTGTTGTTGTTGTTGTTGTTGTTGTGAGCATTGACGTTGCTATTGTAGTACAGTTGAGGGTACGTTTGCTTCAGATGTGCAGTAACCATTGGATTGGACGTATACTGGGGATATTGCTTGTATTTTTGCTGGTTCAAATTATTGTTAGCGCTAAATCTGTGGCGTTTCTTTTGGGTATTCATATATGGTACGTCATTAGCTCTGTTCTGGTTGTAAGCCCCGTACGGGGCCGATGGAATAGATCTGTTAATGGACTGTAGACCAGCTTGGTTATGAGGGTTTACACTGCTGTTATTGTTGTTGTTGTAATAGTAATAGCTACCAGTGTTGTTGTATTTCATGTGATTGTAATGCGGGTGGTAGTTCGACTGGTGGGAGGGCGCATTGTGAGACTGGAAGGAATTACTGGACTGATGAAGGAGCTTCAAACTGCGGTACTCCAACAAGTATTTATCCATGTCCTCGTTCTGCGACAAAAACGGAATGCTGATTATCTGGCCTGGCATATATACGATGTCTTAGTGAAATAGAGCCAAAAAAAAAAAA
>JXWR01001412.1_pt1 | contig 16482 bp, 5 predicted proteins | sample 315541 | NCBI WGS metagenome assembly JXWR01 (sample SAMN03273951, study PRJNA271842) | soil metagenome | isolation source: rice field ambient CO2 | place: India: CRRI Experimental farm Cuttack,Odisha-753006 | collected 2013-12-17
AACAACAACAACAAAAAAGAAAGGCAAAATCAAAGAACTGTGTGTACTTTTTTTTTGTTTTTTTTTCTTAATACAAAGGTTTGTCGTCTGTTTCCAGCTCTAGCATTTTACGACTTTTTCATGATATTTGCGAATGTAATTTAAGCACATACCTATTTCGATCTGCATTAGCGAGTCGTGACTCGGCCATTTATCAAAAGTCTTTTATTTTCAGCAGACGAATTACTCTTTGAGGTTCTCATAAATAAGAGCCCCCCAAGAAAAAAAAAAGAGGTACTGAGGATCAACATAGTTTATAATAAACAGAAACTAATTTTATTTCTTCCTAAAAAACAAGAAAGAAAAATAACGAATAAAAAGCTAAGCAGTACAGCGTAGTCATAGTTTGGGTTATCAAAAAAAAAGTGACTAAAGAAAAGAAAAAAAAAAAAGATTTAAACTCACAATGTAGATAACTGAAATAAATAGCATAATAAGCAAGCTAGCAAAACAAAAGACAAAGTTCACGAAACAGAGAAAAAATATAAAAAGAAAGTACAAAATAAAGACAAACAAATAGCAAAAACTTCACAAACAATAACAAAGACCAGCATCCAACCCTGCTTCAAAATGCTTCACTGACAAACACATTCCACCATCATAACGGATTAGTCTGCTTATACAACCATTTAGCAGCCCTCAAATCATTAAGCTTCATCAAATACGGAGTCAAAACGTTTCTCAAATGCCCATGATATGCATTTATCCAATCAATTTCAAAACCAGTTAACTTCCGCGTAACAATCAAATTCAAATCAAACGGGCATAAAGTCAAATACCCAAACTTTAAGAATTCCAACCCATTCAAATCTTTTACTTTATCATTCTTCAATACTTCCAAATCACTCTCTATTCTAACACCAAAGGCGTAATCTTTATAATATCCGGGCTCATCACTAATAATTTGTCCAGGTTCAAAAGTACATGCTCGGCCGAAATACACGGGACCCTCGTGGACATTCAAGAATGATCCAATCCCATGACCAGTCCCATGACGGTAATCTAGGCCTTCTTGCCAAAGCGGTGCTCTTGCTAAGGTATCTAGTGTTATACCGGTGGTATGTTGTGGAAATTGGGCCGCTGCGAGGGCAATATGTCCTTTAAGGACTGCAGTATATGCGATTTTTTCTTCTTTTGTAGGTTTAGTAAAATGTAATGTGCGTGTAATGTCAGTAGTGCCGTCGTAATATTGGGCCCCAGAGTCGCACAAGTAGATTTGTTTTGGATCAATTATTGAATTGTTTTCAAAACTCGGTTCGTAATGGTTAGATGCGGCATTTGCCCCAGATGATGAAATCGTGGGGAAACTTAGGCCCTTATAATTTGCCATTAATGAGCGGTAGTATTCCGATTTGAGGGCACCTTGCCATTCGTTTAGAGTTCTTCCTTCTTTGATTAGTTTTTCTTCGAGCCAAGCAAAATATCTCACTAGGGCAATACCATCTTTTAAATGTGCTAACTTCATCCCGTATAACTCAGTCAGATTCTTGATACTTTTCAAAACTTCAATAAAGTTGGAGAATTTGTAATTCACAACAGCAAGTTTCTTAACGAGGCCATACGATACATCATTAGAGAGCAAGTAATAGTAGCTTTCAAAATTGATGGCCAATGCGGATAGATCTATCCAAAAGGCAGAATATTCTTTGATTTTCAAATTTTTGATTTCTACATTGAGGTAATTGTTCACGGTTTTGGGTAATTTTGCCGGATCAATGTATAGTCTAACTTCATCTTGGGCGATTATCAAATATGCAAAAAATAATGGACTGTTGGGGAAATCAGTACCTCTTAAATTCAAACACCATGCAATTTCATCAAGTTTAGTGACGATTACTCCAGAAGCGTTTTGCTGTTGCAAATGTGTGCGAATTCTGGCAATTTTATCCTTTGCTGACTCACCAGTGAATTTGTACGATAGTTCATATACAGGAGCGTGAGATCTTTGTGGTTGATCATCCCAAATTTCATCAATGAAATTATTATATAACGGCTTGAAGTATCCACCAATCTCCTTGCACTTGGATTCAAAAAATTTCCCAAGAGTCAACGAGATCAATTTTGGATCAACTGACAATGTCTTGAATTTTGAATTTTTAAGTTCTGAGATGGCCCATTCTTGCCAAGTAGGATAACCAACGACTCCTTGCTTGAGTAGTTTCCAGTTATTGTCGAGTTGCTTCTCAGCTTCAAGAAAATACCGGCCATCAGTGGACAAGACTGCTTTGTGAAGTGATACTATGGCAATTCCAGCAGATCCATTGAAGCCGGAGATGAATTCTCTTCTATTATCGCATGATGCAGTGTATTCGCTTTGATGCTCGTCTTCTGATGGAATTATGTAAACGTCAATATTGTTAGTTTCCATGTATTGCCTTAACCGGTACAATCTATTAGTGGTGTCAACCGCGGTTGTGGCTGAAGTTGAAGATGATGTCATCTTGTCTCTTGTTGGTAAACTGTCAATTGAGAATTTAGACAACACTTCTTGATCATTAAGTTTATCGTGATTCAAGGGGTATGGTTGAGGAATGATTTCTTCATCAGTGAAGTTGATGACGTTGTTAAAATTGCAGTCTATGGACGGATGATTGGATATGTGCGACTTTCCTTCATTGGTGATTGTCTTGGTATCAGTGTCGGTGAAGATGCTTTCATTGTAGGTGGTTTTGGTACTTTTAGAATTGTTATTACTGCTCTTGGTCTTTGATTTGCCAATGCTACTAACATTTGACACCATGTCAGTTCTGGGACTTACGACAACATTTTTTCTGGAATTGGAAGACGAAAACTTGGAAAAAACACCAGGAAAACAGCCCAATATTGGTGATTTTACTTTGTTGTTATTGACTCCTTTGGAATGAGAAGATGAAGATTTCTCAGAGTGGCTAAAGTTGGAAGATGAGGAACTGGATCCAGTCTTGTAAAGCGTCCCAGGCGAAGCGATTGAAGAGGACATGAGGAATTACTTGGGGAGAAAGCTTGAATATGGTTATAACTATCTCAGTGGTCCAAGCGAGAAGTATATGCAAAGAACAAAAAAATTCAAAAAAAGAAAACTTGTGTTAAAATTACGGGCCAGGGGGCCAGGGGTAGACAGAATAGAATACGCGAACTAGTGAGCAGCCAAAGTGTGTAGCCCAAAAATCGATAGCGCCGATCTCTAGGTAAGTGGAGACCTTTGTAGAATAGCAAAATCCGGCTGAAGCAAACGCGGGAGTTTTAGTCGATAATTGATTATAACAATTGTTACTGCTACGTTACTGTTGACACTTGGTAAACAAATCAAACAGAAAAATAATAGATAGACAGATACCAGTTCAATGGATGAAACAAAATATTGATGATACGTGCTTACGTACGCTTCATATTACGGTAATACGCATTAGTTTGCATTTTAATACATTTATGTACATTACTGTATACTTCTGTGTATTGATGTGTATTAGTGCACGTATATGTATTATCATCTGTAAATATGCATATATATGCATATATCAACTAATTACCACAGCCATATGCATATCAAAAGAGGAAAAGTGAGAACCAGGAAAAAACTCCACTCACTTCAAATTTACTGAGAGAGACACAGCAGAGCTAAAACAAAAATAAAAACAGCCAAATCAGTTCACCAGCAACCAGTCCATCACCTTCTTCACACGCAAATATCCTCCACACTTTCTATCACCCACCATGTCATCATCAAATGACAACTTCATCAACTCTTCAACCCCCCCTCGCTATCCGCTTTTTAATCAGCCCACTCCTTATATTTTCCACAACCCTAAGCATGCCTCCTCTAGCAGCAAACTACTCACCAGCAACAGCAACAGCAACAGCAGCAGCCAGCAGCAACATCGTCATCAGAAGTTGATCACTTCTGCTGCTCATACAGACACCACAGAAATAGTAGTTGATGAAGTAGTTGAACAGGACGTTGATGACGATGGTGATGAAAGTTCAACTAGTGCAACTTTAGCTATCCATCCTCTTTCGACTCCTATCGAAATCACCAACAATAGAAGTAATGACCAGTACTTTCACCAGCAGCAACAACAACAGCAAACCCAACAGGGTACAAAACGGAAAACCGAGTCCCAGCATGGCCTGCCTACTATAAGCCAATCCGATGAGCTTGCAAATAGCCCTCTGGGTTCTGCTACTCGACCTCCCATCAAAAGACGTTTACTTACTGATTCTGTAAATATTGATAATAACAATAATAAGAATACAGCCACCGCAGAAGACCAAAATGTGGAATATGATTCCTTCGATGAAGCTTGTCTTCGTTTGCCACTTCCTTCCCCTTCTGCGTCTCCTATCCATTCTTCATCCATCAACGACCTTGGCTTACTGCCACCGGACTCACTAACTAAATCAAATTCCGACACCACCAACAATAGCATTGATAGGCTAGACAGTAATAATAACACCACTCCAGACATAAACTACAGCACTATAGAGCAGATCCTCAAAAATTCAAACAATGCTGATGCTTTAATAAATAACTTGACCAAATCTTTGCCCAAAAATTTGAAAAACATTTTACTATACAAACTTTTAGAACGTTCGGACCGTGGTACTTTATCAGCATTGGTAAACCATACAATAAAGTATCTTAAATTTGACATGCTTTCAAATTTTCCCACTGAACTAGCTATAAAAGTTTTATCGTACCTCGATCATAAATCATTACTTAACGTGTTACAAGTTTGCAAAAGTTGGGCCATTTTACTGAACAATAGTGACAAATTATGGCAAAATTTGATTATTAAAGATGAAATCGCTAGTTACCCCATTGATTATGATCGCGAAATCGCCAACTCTGGTAAGCTAATTGAAAAATATTACAGCATTGACGAATCTTTATATTCCAAGGATAAAGACGATGTAACAAAACAATGTTTCAAACCCAACTTATACAAACTTATCTACAAGAAATACTCTCTAATTGACAAAAACTGGAATACGCCTTCGTATCAGCCTCATAGAGTTTCTTTAAAAGCACACTGTGGCCATGTTATCACTTGTTTACAATTTGATGAGGATAAGATTGTAACTGGTGCCGATGACAAAATTATGAATGTGTTTGACACAAATACCGGCAAAAAGCTCAAAGTTCTTGAAGGCCACGATGGTGGGGTTTGGGGTTTAAAATATATCGGCAATACCTTAGTCAGTGCTTCTACTGACAAAACCCTAAGAGTATGGAATTTGAAAACTGGTAAATGCACACATATCCTCAAAGGTCACAACTCTACTGTTCGATGCTTGGAAATTATTCAACCAGTAGTAATTGGCAAAAATGAACGTGACGAAGACATAATCTTCCCCAAGAAACCCATATTAGTTACTGGTTCGAGAGATCATAATTTAAATATGTGGGACTTATCAATGGTAAAAGATGATGAAATCTTGAATGAAATTTACGGCATTACATACACAAAAGAAGAACTTCAACAAGATGAGGAAGAATACAGAGAATTTACCGATAAGAATAAACCTATTGAGTTAACCCCACGCAGCAAATATTTTCTTGCTTGTTTGACGGGCCACACAGCCTCTGTTAGAGCAGTCTCAGTCTACGGTAGAACCATCGTCTCAGGCTCATATGACTTCTCGGTCCGAGTATGGGATGCCAAGACCAAAAGTTGCAAATTTGTGCTCCACGGCCACACTTCGAAAGTCTACACAACCGCCATTGACCACGAACGTAATCGTGTCCTTTCAGGTTCACTAGACAGCAACGTCAATATATGGGATCTCAACACAGGTGCAAAGCACTTCTCGCTAACCAAGCACCTGTCGCTAGTGGGGCTTATCCAACTATCACCGCAAAATCTAGTAACGGGCGCCGCCGATGCCACCGTCAAGATATGGGACCCCGAGACTGGAGAGTACAAAAGACAATTAGAAGGCCACACCGGAGCAATCACATGTTTTCAACACGATGATAAAAGAGTAGTTACCGGTTCAACCACATTGATAATGTGGGATATCAAAACAGGTAAGATGATTAATGAATTGCTTAGTGATACTACGGGGGTATGGCAGGTCAGGTTTAATAATAAGACTTGTGTAGCAGCGGTGCAAAAAAATAATGAAGCATGGATTGAGATTCTTGATTTTGAGCCATGAGTGATACAATGAAAATATAACGATTACAAACAATTTTTGTCACAATTTCTATCACAAACGTGTTGTGATTCTTTCATAAATTAGATTATCGCGTTGGAGTTTAATGATTTTTTATCAATTCTTAAATTTTTTTTTTTTTTTTTTTTGTGTTCTTATCTTGCATTCCCTTTTTATTCTATTTACTCTTCTATCAAATTTTTGCTGGTGCATATTTTTGTCTGATTTTAATATGACCTGATATAAATTAACCTAGCTTGATTTGATGCGAATTGATGAACAGATATGATGGTACTGATAATGACATTGATATTGATAGCAATACTATAAGGACAGACAATTGATAGAAAGATAGAGAAAGAGATTGGAGTATTGACATAATTACATTTTTGACATCGGCCTAACTAGTATTCATGTGTTATAGCTATAACTAATTGTCTATTTGATATCTATCTGATATCAGGCGTGCTTAATTACCTCAATAGTTTACTCACACATCTTCTCGGTCTTGCTCACATTTCTTGTTTTTTTGCAAGCCACTTTTCGGTCAAAATTTCCAATTTACTTGTCACTTTTCAATTTCTATATTGTTTGTTTTTTCACTACTTTCGTCTTCTATATATCATCTTTATGTTCTCTTCATCTCTCTTCTTTCCCCTTTTGTATTTCACGGATCATACGATATTTTTTTTTTTTTTTATCTTTCTTGTTAGAATATGTTTTTTCTATTTAGTTTTGGGTCAATGTTTTCTTTTCATTCAGTTTTTATCATTTAATTCTTTTCATTCAATTCCTTTATTTAATTTTTTTTCATTCATCTTTTTTTTTAAATTTTTTACAAGCTAACGAATATATGAGGGTCTTCACCAATAATCTGACGTCAAAATTGTTGTTTTTCGTATGTTAGTGTAAGTACTTTGACTTGGTGCTTTTTTATATTGTTCTCTCAACTTTTGATCGTTTTGTGTGTGATCTGTCTCTCTGCTAATTGATAATCTGTAGCAGTAGGTAGTTTCCTCTGTATTAAACCTGCATTATTGCATAAATGTCAAAAGGCATTCCTAACAGAAAATTATAGACCTTAGTACGGCGTCTTCATTCAAGGTCTACAATTTTATTTGAAAAAAAAAAATGTGTTTGAAATTAATTACTTTATTCTTAAATTTGAATTATTATTCATAGGGTATAGAATGTTCATTATTTCATTAACTAATCAAATATCAATATTATACAAAGCAATTAGCTTAAAAGAGTACAAAAACATAAAAACATAAAATACACAAGCCCATCTCACCCCTCACCAAGGCGAATTATATCTTCTAATAAGTGGAATAAGAATTTGATTAATTTTCTCTTTACTCCATCCAATCTTTGTCATCAAATAATTTCTCAACATATCCAAATCTGGTGCACCCCAAACAAATTCCGTCTTGTCCTCATCCACCTCTGGAAACAAATATGAATTTCTAACATTGGGATCCGGGAATCGATGATCTAAATAAACTTCATTACTAATCAATCTTTTCCTTAATGATTTCTTGAATGCGGTATTGCACAATTCTTTCCACTTTTCTGAATTCTTATCATTGGCATTGAGCTTCTGACACTCAACACACCAATCGCGAAATTTTTGTAAATTTTCAAACTCATTAAGAATCTTCACAGCAATAACAGGCCCTATTCCCTTCAATCCTTCAGTATAGTCGCTGCCTAGCAAATATGCCAAATCAATCAACTGATCCCTACTAAGCTTCACCTTCTGCATAATATCATCAGTCTCGTAAAATTCAGCGAATTTTTTCTCAGTGAACATGTGCCTGTATATTCTGCTCCCGCCAAACAAAAAGCAATCACTATCATCGGTAACTATGCCATCAATTAGATTCAATTGAAACAATTTGGCACATTGTGCTTCAGCTTCCATTGGGGCAGTGATGTAGGGGATACCGAAACATGTTAGAAGATCTTTACATTCTTCAATCATTACATCGGTAACTTCATCAGAATCTCTTAGTTCTCTTTTTTGTTGAGCTCGTAAATTGGCTTCGTTGTAGTTAAATCCACCACTCGAACGTAAACCTGACGGCACGAAGGGGGCAGATGGTGCAGCTGATGTTGGTTTGTATTGCTCTCTTAAATTTTCAGCAAATTCTGCATGCGCTTGTTCTTCTCTTTGAAGATCTTCAGCGAGTTCCTCTTCTTCTGCCTCATCAAAATCATAGTATAGGACTTTATTTTGGGTATTTTCAAGAGCTGTTTTGTCCTGCTTCGTTGCTATAGTGTCTGTTACTGGCGCTATTATAGTAGCTGAGGTCTCAGTTTCAATAGGTTCTTGAATTGGCTTAGGAGCCTTTTCAGCATCTTTCCCAACAGCAACTTCAACCGGCTCATTGCCAGCTTCAGCGTTCGAGATCCGAGGTTTTTGAATAATTGGTTTAACAACAGCCTCTGTCTTTTTCTTCTTTGGAACAATCTGCTTGTTCTTGAAATCAGTCATCTTTGGTGCGTCATTAACGCTATTAGACTGAACAGCCTTATCAACAACACTACTTTCGTCAGGAGCAGGAAATCTATCTTTATCACTAGTAGTTGAATCAAGAGATGTATCAGCGCTAGGAACTTCAATCACTTCTTTGGCTCCCCTATCATCATCATCATCATCATCATCATTAATCTCAATAACTTGCCCATCAGCACTTCTATCAGCTAATTCAATCACTTGCTGATCATCATCATTTTCTTCTTCTTCACAAACTTGACTTTCAAAAGTATTTTCATCTTCTCCATAATGGAAGTTCTCAATAAGCACATCGCTTTCGTCGCCTTTCTTCTTTTGCACAGGTTTCACGGACACTGAAGCAAATTGGGTAGAATGAATATCTTTAAATGGTTCCTTGGTAGTGCCTTCAAACCAACTAGGCATTTCGTTGGATGGCTTTTTTTCCGACTCTGCTGTCTTCTCATCATCTATATCATTTTTTCTGCCTGGCTTGTTAGGTATTTCCTCGTTCTCCAGCTGCACTGAGGGTTGCGGTGTTTCTTTTTCTTGCTGGCTTTTCGATTTACTAAATATAGATTTCCCAAGCGATAATTTTGGAGGGTTGAATGAAGGAGCAGAGATGAATTTTTTGGGCTCAGTTGGTTTAGCAATAGTGGCGTTGTCTTTACTGGTTTGAAATTCAAAAGGATCAGCTTCAAGAAAATCCTCTTGATCCTTACGAAGTTGTTCTAGTTCCTTCTTTGATAATTCAATTGCTTTTTTCAACTCCTCGTCGTATTGTCTTTCTTCCTCTGCTTTGGAATTTTCCACTGCGTGACTGTAAAGAGCATCATCAACCTCTTGATAATCGCTCCGCAGTTTTGGCTTTGATTTTGTTTCATTGAGAGAAAAGAAAGCACCATGCGATAGTGTCGAGCTTTGCAACTGTTGCTCTGATGCAGGTGGCAAAGGTAATGCATTTAATGAAAAGTTCTGTCTTGGTTTACGAACTTCAATCTTAACATCCTCGAATTCACCATCACTGAAATCATCATCGTCATCTTCTTCATCTTTAAATTCCTTCTTCTTTAATTCTAATTTCCTTTTCTTGGGCAGTGGCTTTGCGTTCTCTTCATCTTCGTCTAATTTTATTGGATTAGACATTTTTGTACCTTCGTCATCCAAAGATAACGACCAGCCATTTTTACTACGTTGGATAGTATAGGCTTTATCATTTTCGCCCGCAACCCTTCTCGTAGAAGAAACGGAATCAATATCAGGTAACGAGTCATCCAACCCCACAACATTAAGCAATCTTTGAGTCAAAAAATTTCTTTTTGTTACCATTTGGATTTGAAATTTAGAGAAATCTAAACTGTTGGGGAAAATGTTTTGTAACTGTTCCTTAGAATAACCCATTCTCAATCTGGATCTCAATCTTAATCTGTGAAGAATCTTATACTGTTTTTCTAAGGAAAGCTCATTAAACTCATCTGAAGCAGGATCGATATTATTCAAATCAACATCCTCGATATCGTCATCCAAGGATTCCATATATTTTTGGTAATCATCCGGAGATAGCACTCTCTTATCGGTCTTCTTATGATAGAACTTATCCAACTCAGGCAAATGATAGTCATCTTCTTTTCTGAAATAGGTTCCTTCCTTAACAATATCATCTTCAGCCTTTGGCTTTATTTCTTTTGATTTCTGTACATGTTTCTCAGCTTCTTTTTGTAACTTCATCTGTAACAACTTCTGAGCAGTTCCCTTGGCACTTTGCCGCTGTCCTTCTCTGCGTTCTCTTCTTCTAGCAATAGTGTTCAACTTAATAAGAGGAGCCCCGCCATCAAACACAAAGATCGGGAGCACACCATGATATAATAGTTTACATATTCTTCGGAAGAACCCAACTATGTGAGACCCAGTTAAACCTTGTCCTTCTTTATTCCGAACTGCTTTCAAGAACTGATACACCCAAATGGAAGCATCAATTGCTAATCTTTTCTTTCGTAGAGTTTCTAGCCTTATTGGCTTGCCGGCGTCCTCAACAATAGTCCAAAGTTTAGTAACACCCATACTCCTAAATTTATTTTAGTGAATATGATGAAGAAACAATACTGGAAAATTTATAGGAAAATGCAACTTGTGGATGTTGTAGTGCTCATCGCATTGAAATTCTGAACGCTCGATGGCAAAGATCCGTGAACATGGTATAGAATAATCAAGATTCGGGTAAATTGCGAAACTTGGTATAAACAGAGCGCGTAACGCGTCGCTGCAAACAGCTTCAACATGAACCATCCAAAGGCAAAGAGCTAGCCATACACACCATGAACACTAACTCAAACGAAGGTAATGATAGCGGCAATAGCAATAATAGCAATAACAGCAACAATGGATTTGGGTTTATGGATATAACTGCAGTAGAATCAGATTCAAACAACTTGCCTGATTCATCGTCGTCATTTGAAAATAATTCCTCTTCGTTCTTCAAAGATTTGACTCCCAAGCGACGCTCAAGTAGAAGAAAAACCCGCACTTCAAGTAACCTCAATCCAGCTTTTATTGAGCCAATTGCAGAAATACCAGCAGAAAACAAACAAGGTAGCAGGAAAAGTTCATTTGCATCCTCAAAAGATTCATCTGTTCTCGAGCAATCGACCCCTAATATCAACCGAACAGTTGACATAACAGCAGACCCAGCAACCACACCTGAAAACGTATTCATCAACAACGAACTCTCCCAAAGTGCTTTACAAGGTAAGCGAGATTATCTCAAAAAAATTAATGAGCTTTTGAAGCAAAAACTACTGCTTGTTGAAAATGTGCAAGAGGATACAGAGACCACTTCACCGAATACTGTCACTAGCTTATCAGATCTTGATAGAAAATTGATAAAGATCTTACTTAAGAACAAAGCTGGAGCAAATATTATTGACACCTTAAATGAAGATAAAGACACTGAGTCGCTTGTACTCTATGATGATTTGGAAAGGTTCAGTGTGTTGCCATTGTCTAATGACTGGAAATTGAGACATAGATTACTTCGAAAGTTTACTCCATTCATGACAATTGAAAACGTAAGGCCCCAAATGGTAGACTACGAAAATGCAAGAGTAAAGCAGATTAACTTTACAACTTTTTTCAAAAGCCTTTTTAACCTTGATTTTGAATTTTTGATTAATCCCACCAAAACTACATTAATTCATTTTGATCTTAAAAACCTTTCAAGCAAAAATATAAATGGGCTACCGAAAGTCGAACTATGTTCACTCATTGACAACTATTTCAAAGTAACAAGTAACGACACTCAACAGCGCGATCCAGAAACTAGTGCCAAAAATTCACAAAGGGATCAAACTTTACATAATACAATGAGCAACGTCACGAGTACTTTTGCTGCTACCCTTAGTGACTCCACTCTGATCAGTCAGCTTAGCCTAAGTGGAAATTCGTATAATTTAAGGCTTCGTGACGACAAAGACATTACCCATTGGTTCTACTCATTGAACAACTATACCCTAGTATTCATTAAAAGAATATTGATGTTTTTGAAGGTGATACACTATTTCCACAACTATGAGACTAAAGATTTTCTAGATACCCTTCTTCATCCTGATTTGAAGACCCAAATAACCAAGAATTTACAGCTTATATTCAAATCCTTAAAATGTTTTGAGGATCACATTGAGTCCAAAAATGATGCAGAAATTGAGGGCGGAGAAGATGTTGACCACTACGATAGTGATGACCCATTGAATCGGCTCTTTCTGATCTTAAAGCTACTGAGCAACTTCAACGTTGATCAATATCTTGCCAAATTCGTCGACGTCCAAGAAGACCAAAGCTATCTTTATGAAAAAAACATAATATTCAGCCTTCTAAAATACTTCAAAAACTTTGATACTTTAAAACTTGGACATAAATTTCATTATAACTTAATCATCAACTGGTCCATTAATTTTAACAGTATACAAAATGGCTCACCAAAAGCATTAGCCACAAGCAACTTGACAATGAATGATGAACATCTAGTTAAGCTCTGCGAACCACGCTCAGTTTTTGAAGCCATTTATAAACCGAATATAGCTCAAAAAGCGCAGAATGACGATTCTAACAAGCATCTGGTGCCGTTGGTGTATAGTGATTTGAATGAGTTATTGTCTAAGCTAATGGAAAGAAAAGGAGTTATTAATGGTCTTTGTATATTTGTCGAAGGATTTTATGGACTTGAAGGAAAAAATTTATAATATCTGGTCCTAGCAGTAAACAAACAGAATAAAGTTCTTCCCTATTTCCTCAAATATAATTTACAGCTCTATTATTTATTATGTACATAACTCTATAGTATCTAAAATTGTCTAAATGCATTATGATAATCATAATCTTTTCTCAGTAACAAAACATATAGCCTTTGGCTTAATTATAGTTTTCTTGATTTTGTAATCCGTCAAAAGCTTCTTATGCTTATCTTCGGCACTCTTCAACACCTCTTCAATGATCTGTGATTCTGGTTGTTCAATCAAACTTCTTACACCGCCATGCTTGAACTTGAACTTACCATTAATCATCACCGAAAACTCAACATTATTAGATTCCTTAATAGGCAACTTTTCAGGCCATTTTTGAGCAAAAATTGAGCTCCATTCATCATTGGCAAAACCCAACTTTTGCTGTGTTGCTTCCCATAACTCTTCGGAAATTGCAGGGCATACTGGTGATACCAATAACAACAACTTGTAAAAACTATTAAATAATAATGCTGGATGGACTGTATTGGAAGCCAATTCGGCATTAATAACATTAGTAAGTTTCATGTAATCGGAAATAACCGTATTGAAGGATAAATCCTTACTGAATGCTCTATCAACTTCGCCAACGTATTTTTGCACCGCATTGAAAACCGTTATTTCTGCATCATTAAAGGAATGTCTCTTTAAAAATTCCTCATTTTCAGTCAACAATTGTTCCAAGCTGTTGTTGCTCCCGCTTTTGAAAGAAACAACTGTATTAACAAACTGTTCAGTAATGCTGCCATTCATGGAAATCAATCTCTTCAACCATCTCTGAACCCCTGAGATTTTGTCTTCATCCCAGTACAAAACTAATTCAATTGGAGCCTGAAACAAGATATGTGCTCTAGTGGAATCAGCACCATACTTTTCAATAAAACTCACTGGATCCACCCCATTGAATTTTGATTTGGACATTTTTTCATAAGTAATCTCCGGCACTAATTGTTCATTAGTAACTGGATCTGTCTCCACCAATTTTGGGTTATTTGGATCAGCGAAATCCATTTCAGCAGGCTTCAAAAATTTGTGAGTCTTTGGATGAATAAAAGTTTTCCCATGAACCATACCTTGACTCACTAATTTTTTGAATGGCTCGCCGCTCACCGCAGTGCCGTCCCATTTGCCAATACTATGTAAAAATTTGGACAAGAATCTAGCGTAAAGTAAGTGTAAAATAGCATGTTCCACGCCACCAAGATACAAATCCACTGGCATGTTTTTGCTAGCGACTTCATGACCAAATGGCTCGCTTTTGTTCAAATTGTCAAGAAATCTAAAAAAGTACCACGAGCTGTCCATGAATGTATCCATGGTATCGGTTTCCCTTGTGGCAGGCTTCTTACAATTCGGACACTTGCAATTTTTGAAATCGTGATGCTGGTCCAATGGATTGCCCTTGCCATTGAATTGAATATTTTCTGGTAATATCACCGGAAGCTGTTCTTCAGGCACTGGAACCATACCACAATCATCACAATAAACAATTGGAATTGGGCAGCCCCAGTATCTTTGCCTAGAAATCAACCAGTCACGTAGTTTGTAGTTAGTTGTCTCTTGACCCATTTGCTCAGCTTCTAAGAATTGCACAATTTTCAAAGCTGCTTCCTTGGTACTGAGACCTTGGAATTCAGGAGATGTGTTACTGTTTAGCGTACCACTCTTGGATACCATCGGTTTATTGTTTTCGGTGTTAGTGGCCGGATCAATAAGTTTCTCCTTAGTAGCGGAAGAAAGCGCATCAATAGTCTTGATGACTGGCTCACTTGGAGCATTTTCGGCCCAAAAATCCCAATCTCTTTCATCATGTGCAGGGCACCCCATCACTGCACCACTACCATAGCCTCCCAAGACATATGGTGCAACATAAACTGGTATTTCGCGGTCCTTGGTTAATGGATTTCTGACGAAAATATTAGATAATTTGAAACCAGCCTTGTTTTTAAACTTTTGGTCACTAGCGCCGTGATCAAATGAGTTTTTCATTTCTTTTTCCTTTTGCTGTTTAATGAATGCATCTAACTCTAAATCAGTTTCAGCAACGGCCCGAGCAATTGGATGGTCAATGGAAAGAGCCAAAAATTGGACACTGAACAAAGTATCTGGTCTAGAAGTAAAAACTTCCAAAGTTTTGCTCTTCTCTTGATCCGCATTGGCTAGCTTATTAGCTAACTGCTCATCACTGACTTCAACTTTGAATTTAATATTTGCGCCCTTTGACTTGCCAATCCAATTTTTTTGCATCAACTTCACCTTGTTTGGCCAATCTTTCAAAGTATTCAAATCGTCATTTAAATCACTAGCAAATTCAGTAATTTTCAAGAACCATTGATTTAAAACTTTTTTCTCCACAATCGCACCACTTCTCCAAGATTTTCCATTTGCGTCAACTTGCTCATTTGCCAATACCGTTTGATCTACCGGGTCCCAGTTAATTTCTTTAAAATTTTTATATGCAAGACCGTGTTCATACAACCACAAAAATATCTTCTGAGTATGCTTGTAGTAGTCTTTGTTGCACGTACTAAGCTCTCTATCCCAATCGAAAGTAGTCAACATCCGCATTAATTGACCCTTCATCTTTTCAATATTTTTATTGGTCCATACTTTTGGATTAACATTTCTTTCAATAGCAGCATTTTCGGCCGGTAAGCCAAAGGAGTCCCATCCCATTGGATTAATTACATTTTTGTTTTGAAAACGGTGGTATCTGGCCAATACATCATTTATGGTGTAAACTCTCAAGTGACCCATATGGAGCACTCCGGAAGGATACGGAAACATTGACAAGATGTAAAACTTTTCATCATCTTTGGATTTGTCGGGGGTAATATCATTTCTTGGAATCAAATGAGGATTGATGCTGCCATCGGAAGTATAACGGGCCCATTTTTCCATCCATTTGTGATCTAGTTTGTTGAGCTCTATCTGATTTTGGAAATTTTTCAAAGTGGTTGAGAAAGCAGTGGTTTGCTGGATGATCTTGAGCGATGCGATGCGCGTTGCCGAGACTGCTGGCCTGCTAGTAGCATGTCTGAAAAGTGCTTGAGTTCGCGTCACTGAAGCGCTCTTAGGTACGCTTCTAAGCATGATCGGTTTTGGGGGGCTGTGGATGCAATTTTCTTGAACTTGGCTATTATCAAAGAGAGTGAGTGCACTCATGAGTACACACCAGCAGTGATGTTGAAATGGTATCAAAATTGGTCAAATCTCCTGCACGAAACACAGCGAGATTTCGGTGTTGCCCGGCGCATGGTGGTGCATGGCGGCGGTTGTGTTTTTACTTTGAAAATTGAGTGAAAGCGACTGGAAGCGATGAGAGATGAGAAATGAGAGAAGACAGAACAACACTATTAACTGCCAACACAGCACAACACAGCACAATGGTTTCTGCTCCGGAATTGAAAAAGGTAAGCTTGCTATTTTTTTGTGTGTATCGTCTACTTTAGCACCATATTCTAACAACACTCTAGTATATGGATAAGTCTCTCAGCATCCAGCTTAATGCATCGAGAAAGATCATTGGCACGCTTA
>JXWR01001282.1_pt1 | contig 16466 bp, 6 predicted proteins | sample 315541 | NCBI WGS metagenome assembly JXWR01 (sample SAMN03273951, study PRJNA271842) | soil metagenome | isolation source: rice field ambient CO2 | place: India: CRRI Experimental farm Cuttack,Odisha-753006 | collected 2013-12-17
AAAAAAAAAAGAAAATATTAGAAAAAAACTGTAGTTAAAAACCCTAGCATCTGTATCCTGTTTCTTTTGTTCTTAGTGTTTTAACTAGACTTGTAAGCTGTAGTCATCAATATCTGTACCAGTAAGACTGCGAGAATACTGTACACCATGTATACTTTTGCTCCGTCTTCGCCTCCTTCGCCCCATCAATATATTTGAAATTTTCTCTTTTTTTTTTTTTGGCTTTTGTGTAATTTGAGAATTTTCCTTTTGTGTTCTTATAAGTTTAACAACAAATTTGTTCCTTCTCTAGCAGCTTCCTCCTGCCGTCTCATGTTGAAAGCTGACGCATATGCATGCAAAACTTATCTCTTATCCGAAGGTCTCTTAACTTTCCTTTTGTTACGTACAAATGGAATGAAAAAGAAAACCTGTCAAAAATTTAGCTCAGTCTGACAAATTAACGTCAATATTCCTTTAAACCATCAAACTTTATGTTCCACCTATTATAGTGGCTGTGTATACACAGATGGGCAAGAAAATTGGGTTTTGACATATGTAAAAGCCTGTAAGTAAAATATGTACGTATACGTGACTTTCCACGCCATATACCTTGGCAATGGATGTATCTAGACCATTTATAAATATATAGATACTCCTTTGATACAAAAAATACGACTCGATTCGCAGCTTCGATCAGAGTTGAGGCTAACTGTTTTATACTTTGTGCTGCCTAATTATGTGTTTAGACAGTTAATTTGCGGCAACATATGTAGGTATGAATGTGGTGAGATGTTTGGCCTGTAATAGGGAAAAAGTTTAAAAAAGAACTAGCTTGTGGTCTGAGCAAAGTTGACACTTTGCAGAATAATATTACTCTGTTTGGGAGCATCCCATGTGTAAAGATATATCGATATTAAGCGGCTACCAAGTAAATTGTTAGAAATAAAGAAAAAGTAAAAAATAAAGTAGGAAAAAATTTTTCTCTTGTTTTTTGCCTCACTATAACAATAACAAGTAAGATAGTACATTTATTGAGCCTTGGTATTCTGCGTGTAGTTTGAAGGAAAATTAGTAGCAACTACAAGAGACTAGAGACTCACAATAATGTAATGAAGAAGTAGTTTGAACTTTCCAGTTGTCAAAAGTATCATATAATGAAAAAAAAATCTAAGTTGCTGTAATGACCAGCCCCCACTTATTTTCAGCCATATCATACTGTTTATCATACTACATAACACACCGGATTGGTATACTGTATAACCGCCAGACAGATGTTCGCTGGCTACTGTGGAGCTGTCAAAAAAAAAAAAAAAAAAGAAAAAGATAGCGATCGTATTTTGGGTACGTACGTACGTCTTATAATCATGAACCAAGATCGTTTGTCCCCAGCTTAATCTAACAGGTTAAAAAAATTAGAAGACCCGCAGATAACTAGCCCTTCATTGTGAGTCAGTACGAACAAGAACAGAATCCAAAAGCATAGAAGTAGATACATATTCTTATATTGTTATTAGTTCCGTAGCATCATGTCCGTACTTTCCAGAATATGTCCTAATATATAATAGTGTACACTAAAATTGGGCAAAAAAGAAAAACAACTACAACTATAATACCTAATGTTGTTTAAGTTCAGTCATTTTGTTTCTAAAAACGCTTCTAGAAAAAAAAAAGAACTTTGAACTATAGCTGGTATGATATTTTAATTAAACTAAGGAGTAAGTGTTTTTATTAAACTTAAACATCGTTTCAATCAAAATCATTTGATGAAAGGTTTTGATAGATGTCAACAACAACAACAACAACAACAACAATAATAATAATAATAATAATAATAATAATAATAATAACAAAAACAGCAACAAAAAAAAAGTTAACAGCAACTCTTTTTTCATGAATTACTGGAATGGGCAAAAATGCTCTACCAAAATTAACTAAAGTTACTTTTCAAACCCAAACAAAAACTTTAAAACCGAAAGCACTAGACATAACAGAGACAAGGCTCCCTTGTCCGCCTCCTTGCTTTAGATTTAACATATATAAACATAAAATCCGCAATCCTTTTTTTTTTTCAAACTGTCAGTGATTAGGTTGCACCGTAGAAAAACAGAACTCTATTGGTAGGAAACACGTCTTATTCAACCTAACTCAAATCCTTTCTCCGCAACCTGTTTACCAAAGGATCAAAGCAGCACTTACCAAAACTACAGTAAGATTAACTTATGAAACCCAAATCAAAATAGTGAAATGCTAAGTTGAAAGGAGTTTTGTACAGATGCAAAGATTTATATATACGAAACGATTATTAAATCAGCAAGATAGAGGTAAGTATAAAAGCTTATTTTAATTGAAATAGTCACTAACGTTTCGGGTGATAAATTTACCATCTATATCTGAAAGCAAATTCTTGGTTTTTTCATAATCAGTGTCAGCAGCAGTGTCAGCAGCAGTAGCAGTAGCTGCTCCAGTAAAAGAAGAAGAGGCGTGTTTGGAAATTCTGTTCAATGAATATTTGTTACCAGCAACTAGCCTTTCTAAGTCACTGCCACTATCAATAGAGATAAACTTTAGCAAGTAGCACATATCCGCAAAAGAAAGCAAAGCTTTTTGTGTTATTATATCTGAAGATGAGGCGAGCTTTAGCTTTGATTTAAAACTCAAATGGCTAGCTTCTTCTCCCAGTTCCAGTGTTCCATTGCTGTTGTTGTTAATGGTCTTCCCATCATAAATGATAGTCTCGACATTGACATCGGTTGTGGAATCATCATTTCTGAGGTCGCGGGTTTCTATAGCCAATTTTTTCTCCAGATAATACACATTTTCAACCAACTTTAAAGTCTGCTGAAATTGTAACAACATAGTAATCAAAACGTGATTTTTAAATTTCCTGAAGGCTGGATTTCTAAACAAGTCCAAATTCAGTTCAGACAGCACCTTGTTGTCAATCTCGCCGACTGCTCCCGATATCCAATTTTCTTTGAATTTGAAAAGTAATAACGTGAAGTCTGTAGAAGGTAACACTGGTAAGCCGTTTTCCCAAACATCAATCTCCAAAGGAGCCTTGAATTCTTTGCTATAATCTAGTTTTTGTAAAAGCAAATTGATATTACATGTTTTTTCTGGATCGCTATTATTGCTACTGTGGCTGCCGCTGTCAATTTTGGAAAAAGTTTCTATATCTATAATTCTCAAATCTGGAAGCTGAGAAAATGACAGCAGTATTGTTTTTGGCTCTGTGTTTATACCACTAATGCTATTAGTCACACTGCTGCCTAAATCTTGTAAAGTTAAAACTGCATCTTTTAGTGGCAAAAATCGATGCAATAGTAACTTGTTGAGCTGATGGTATAAATTCGTCGCATTGTGGGCTGTAATATGATAATAATAATAATCGACTAGTTCATTTGTCTTTTTTTTTGTGTTCGTCAAATTTTCTTTGATCTGCTTTTTATTGGATAATCCTGCTATACTGGTGCTCTTCATCCCTTTCCCAAGCTCCTCTCTGCTGCTGCTACCATCAATGATTAACTTTTTGAAATATTGATTCGTTATGCATTTGCGAAACATTAATAGCACCCGTAAAATCCCAATCGATGATAAATAGTTTAGGTTTTGCTGGTTCGATGCTTCTGTTTCTATTGGCGCTGATGCTACTGCATCTCCGCATAACTCTAAAGTTTGACCCAAAAATTCATCCAACCTATCAAAAAGCAACCCGCTGAAAAATGTATCCCAAATCTCCCGATATGCATTCAAAAAGTAAGTTTTGTACCGATGAAGGAATTTTTCCACTAATTCTATATTTTGATAGATATCAAAATCATTGTCATTGTAAAAATCATTATTGAATTGATCATCTTTATCGTCATTAGAATACATATTGTTATTGTTGGTGGACAATTCAAAATCGCGTAAAATGAACAGGCCCAAAAACTCATTGAATAATACCAGTAATACCACTTTCAAGTTGCTGAAAAATTCAACAAGTTTAGCTAATATTAATGGAAGCGATGATACAGTGATCGTCAGCTGTGCTTTCCTGTTGAAATTTCTCAATGGAGATAGGTCTAAATTGACAGTACTTGATGTTTAAATTGGTTTTGAAATGTTGGTTGGAGATACTTAGATGTTTGGCAATAACATTGGCAAAACTTCGTGTAGATGTTCCGTAAGTGTCTGAAAAAAAAACTTTCAAATAATTCAAAGATAAATAAATATAGCTAATGCTTTTCTTCAAATTTTTGAGATTATTAAGCTGCAAAAAATAAGGGCTACTAAGTAGTGTAAAGATTGTCTTTTGCTTGATTTGAATATAATGGCTTAAAATTCCATTTAAATTCAATTTTAGCAAAAGCAAAGCGATACTAAGACAGTAACTAAAGTATTATTTGACAAGTAAGTATGTGAGTATGTGTTAGATTTGACTATCAAGCTGTCTAAATAAGTTTGATAATGATTTTTCAAATTTTCAAGTTTTAAAGATAGCGTATAATCTTTACCATTGATATTTTGGGTCTCAAATAATGTATCAAATAGGTAAAATTCCTTTGAAATTTAAATGCATTGGTTTTGCAAAGCTGAGTTGCCATTAAGCAGCCTTTTCAAAGCACATTTTTCAATAGTGTTAATCAATTTGTCTACAGAAAATTGCAAATTTAGCAATAAACTCCTGAATAAAACCCTAGTATTTTGACAATTGCTTGATTTTGAGAGATTCAGGCTGATAAAAGTTTGATAATTCTTAGTTGTTTTATCAATAGCTACTCCCTGTGTATCATTTAAATCAGATAAGTAAGCCAATTTTTTATCTTGTTGAACAATGCTATTCATCAGAATGATGTTTTCTGCCGTCAGTAGAAGCGATCTATATTTTGATCCCACTAAGGTCCGCAACTGGTTAGTTTTATCATTGGCTTGAACTTCTAGACTATCATTGATTTCTTTAATTTGAGAAATAGGAAGAGACCTAAAGAGCTCGTTGGCCTTTGTTATGCTATCTGCTTCCATTTTGGCTGCCGAGCCTCTACACAAATAAACCATGATCGCTGTTTGACAAATACACGATTTTAGACGGTGTCATTAATATGTCTGCTTGTTTGAATATCTCTTGTCAATAGAAGTTTACAACTATCAACAGTAGGCACGTGATAGTGGTTCCTGGATCAAACGAAGTTTTTTAGGAAGTATTGGGCGAAATCCAGTATAATGAGAGTAAATCATTAGAAACAAATCATCACAGATGCTACACAAACTATTTCAGAGACAATGTTAAAGCAATATCTTGACAACTGTATTGAACCGTTACCTTGTAAAAGCAAGTTGATTACACTTTGCACTTTGTTTTTACTGAACAGCGCGAAGCAGAAGGGCATCGGCCAAGGGCTCGTGTGCACAATATTTTTTAGAAAAAGAAAAATTATAAAATTTTTTTTTTTTTTTTAGGAATAGATTTACCAGAAAAGACTCAAATTAACCACTATTTCAATAGTTCAAGCAAAAGCAAATATTACCAATATGGCTAAAAGAAAGAACGAGGCTAAAGGGGCAGCTAAAATAAAAAAGCAGCGTCTTGAAGAAGACAGAATATTGTCGTCGGGATTCGGTAGTTTGGGTGTCGATAGCGAAGATGAGGAAGGTGCTGAAGATGATGATTTTGCAGATGAAGTTGGTGCAGCTGAAGAGCAAAGGGAAGAAGACTCGGAGGAGGAGTATAGTAGCGACGCAGGAGAAGAAGAGAAAGGAAGTGATTGGGAAAATGAAGAACAAGATTATGAGAATAGACCAAGAACTTTAGCCAATAACAAGAGATTAGTGGAAGGGTTGCCTATAAAGACCAGTGAGGGTAGAATCCAGAGGACGGTTAGAGAAGAATCAGATGATGAAGCCAAGCAAGAAAGCGATGATGATGAGGAAGCTGAAGAAGAGCAAAATTCTAAAAACCCAGAAGGTGAAGAACAAGAAGAAGATGAAGAAAGTGATTTTGAAGAAGTTTATCAACAACCTGATAATTTAACCGAAGAAGAAAAACTTGTTCAATTACAAGAAGATATTGCAGAATCAGTTGAGAAATTGATTGAACAACCCGAAGAAAATGTTTCGTCATTGACAAGACTTCGTAAAATGGCTCAATCAAGAAATCCAAATACTTCCAGATACTCGTTATTAGCCCTTGTTCCAGTATTCAAGAGTATAGTGCCAGGTTACAGAATCAGACCTTTGACAGAAGTGGAGAAGAAGGAAAAAGTGTCTAAAGAAATTGCTAAATTAAGAGGTTTTGAACAAACTTTGTTAGCAAATTACAAAGCATACATAAATATTTTATCCAATAATGGCAAGAATTTCACGAAAGATACTTTTGCTGCTAGAACATCTATAACTGCTGCTTGTGAACTTATTAGCAATTTATCTCATTTTAATTTTATTGAGGATTTATTGGGAATAGTGATTAGATATGTGTGCAGATTTAAAGGAGATTTACCAAAACATACAGAAGACGAAGAAAAAATGCAAAACATTGCTCTTTTTCAACGTTGCATTTCAGCTTTGAGAGAGCAACTCAAAGAAGATGTGACCTATGGTAAAATTTCATTTGACATATGCAGATTGATATCCAAATCTTTGAAACAGAGAAGATTTCAAGTTAATAAAGAAGTAGTGGGCTTGTATTTGTCACTTTCCATTTTGTCAGATTATGATCCACAAAATGCATTTTCTGACGATAATGACAAGGTCAAGATAAAGAAAAAGGATAGAGTTCATTTGTCCAAGAAAGAACGTAAAGCTAGAAAAGAACGTAAAGAAATTGATGAGGAAATGAGAAAAGCTGAATTACAAGTATCTGCTGAAGAAAGAGACAGAAATCAAGCTGAAGTACTTAAGGTGGTATTATCCAATTATTTGCAAGTTTTGAAAACCAGAAATGACCATTTGATGGCAACTGTGTTGGAAGGGTTGGCCGAATATGGTTTCATGGCTAATCTTGAGTTGATTGGTGATTTTCTCGCCATCATGAAAGAATTGATTTATGATATATCGAGTGAGCAGCATCTTAATGACCATATGATTAAACAAATTATGTTTTGTATAGTGACATCGTTCACGCTTGTTGCTAGTGGATCCAACAAGATCAGAATGGATATGTCCAAATTCATTGATGTCTTGTATGCGATTCTTTTGGAAGTGGCTGTTGATGAAGAAATTAATAAGTCTATCAAATTATTGATAAGGACCTTGGAAACAATATTTATAAATACCAAATCAAGTCCAAGAGTCAGAAACCTTGCATTCACCAAGAAGATATACATGCTTCTCTTGAGCACTAGTGAAAAACCAAGTTTGGCGTTGCTTAGCTTCTTGACTAAACTTATGGACAAGGCACCAGAAATCAAGGGGATGTTTAGCATTGATGATAGAGTCGAGAACGGTTTTTTTGTGCTTGATGCAGAACATCCAAACAGAAGTAATGCCGAAGCTGCTTCTATTTGGGAAAATAGTTTGCTTGTTCATCATTATTGCCCTAGTATTTCTAAAGCTGCTAAGCTGCTTTTGAAACAATCTCGTTCCAATTAGATGAGATGTTGTCAAGCTCAAATCGAGTCACGGTAATGATGACAGTTTTTTTCTCGCTTTCTTTTATTTTTCCTGTTTTATTTTTTATTATAGACTCATGCATTCTACAGTGTATAATATACTTTTTAATTGATAATTACATTGATAGTTTTTGTTTTTGTTTTTTCGCAACAAGATTATTTACCGAGAATATTTTTTGAGTCAGCTCTTTGAGCATACTCAGTCCAAGAGCCATCGTAAACTTTCAATCCTTTGCTACCAAAACCAGCAATTTCTAAAGCACTCTTGACAATACAAGCAGTGACACCAGTACCGCACAAAGTAATAATTGGCTTGGAGTCATCCACGTTCTTGGAAGAAAACAAGTCAGCCAATTGTTCTTTTGGCAAGAAAGTTTTAGTTTCTGGGTCTAGCAAAGAAGTGGCAGGAACATTGGAAGTTCCTGGAGCATGGCCAGAAGGCAAGCCTGGTCTTGGTTCTGGTGCAGTCCCTTCGAATCTTCCTTCGGCTCTAGCGTCGAGAATATGATATTGGGATGATTTGCTTGGATCAGTCACTATGGTATAGATGTCTTCAAACGAAACAACTTTGTCAAGATCAATGCCTTCATTTTGATAATCAGATGGCTCATATGGTGATGGCTTAGTAACAGGTGTAGTGTCTATTGGCAACTTTTGGTTCTTGTATGAGAGGAAATTATCGAGCAAGTAGATATTCTTATGCTTGAAAACATCAAACATCCAGGCAGCTCTTGGAGCGGAAAAGTTACCAATCTGGTCATACATCACAACATGATCGCTGTTTCTGATGCCTAATCTTGAGACCTGAGATTGGAATTGGGTAGTATTGGGCAACATGTGAGGATATGGCGATTTATCGTCTTTGATTTTATCAATGTCTACGAAAATCGCATTTGGAATTCTCGAGGCTTTGAAAGTGTCAAACCCGAGTTTCTTTACATTGGGCATGTACCAGGTGCAGTCAATGGGAATGACTCTGCTCTGGGGAGTTGATTTTTTCAACAATGTAGTGAAGTTGATAGGCGAAAGGATTTTGATATTGCTCTTGAACATTTTGGTGCTTTATTGGGGCTTGTTTATAAATTCAAATGCTCAATCAGTACCATCTTCATCTTCATATTCATCTTCATATTCATCTTCATCTTCATTTTCATCTTTATCAAACTGATTTTCGATAACGCCCTTACACACCGACGGTAACAGATTTACACCCGTGCACCAAACCTGGAGAACGAAAAAAAAAATTGAAATCTTGAAATAAACAAAAAACAAAAAAACAAACGGAAGCAACAGCAAAGAGCGTGTGAGCGACTCAGGGACTATCGCAGACTAGGTGGTAATCAATTGTATAATAATACCCAGGGTGTTCGTTCCGAAAATATAGTCGCTTTACATAAGATGTTTGGCAACTTGCAGAGTTCATCTAGTAACAGCAACAGCAATTCCAGCAGCACTGGCTTCTCATTGTTTGGAAACAGTTCGAGCACTAATAACAACAACAACAATAATAATATTACAAACAACAACAATGCCAGCACTTTAGGTACCAACACAAATCAATCAGCTGGGTTCCTGTTATTTGGAAACAAACCATCAATTGGCAATCTGGGAGCTGTCACTAACTCTTTCGGAAGCTCATTTGGTAGTAATGCTGTTGCTCCGCTGAACAATATCAATAACAATTCGGGCGGATTCAGTGGTAAATCAGCTACTTTGGATGATTCACCATTCGGAATCAGCCTTTCCTTGGAGAAGGTGAAAGAAATGCCAAAATCAATAACAGAAAAAGACGAAGCACCCCTGTCCACCGCTGATGAATCATCGACCAGCTTCAGTTTTTCACCGCGCTCCAGTAAGTCAAAATTGAAGAAGAAGCAATCTTCGAGTGTTTTGGGGGCTGCATCTCCCAGCACAAATAAAAAGCCCTCTTTGTACCAAAGTAACATCTTGAATGGAATCAGAAATTCAAAGGCTAATCGTCGCGTTAGTAGCGTGTCATTTAATAACAAGACATCTGATATTCTTGATACACCATTCCATGGATTGTTCTCGCCAGCTAAAGATAATATAAAATTGAACTTAACGCCCGAAAAGGAAACCCAGTTTTCTTCCACTTTATCACAACAGTATTCTAAGGATACTTTTGATTTCACTGCTTATAATAACGCGTTTCAGTTCAATTCATTATTCGGCAAAGAAAATATTGTCACAAATAATAGTAGCACTACCAACTTACTTGCTGGATACTCTAACATGAAGAAAACTAAGTGTCAGCCTAATGATATTAAAAGATTGGTGATTGATCCTGAAGTTTCTGCTGCCAAAAGAAGAAAATTACTTGATGGCGCTAAGTCAATAGTTCCAAATCATAATGATAGTACTCAAAGTGCTACTACCGAAGAAAGAACCGGCTTGTTTGGTAAGAAAAGATTCTTTAGTTTTGGCGCAACTCCTGAAAAGGCTAAATATGTTAGTGAAAAAGATGTTAATAGACCAGTGGTAAACATTAAGAGGTTTACTAAGCCTCAGGAAGATGCCGAAATAAATGCTAAAGAAAGAGAAGCCAATGAGATTAGAGAACTTGAACAAAAGGTTGAGCAAAATAGAACTCCAAATGGCTATTGGTGCTCTCCTTCGGTGAGCAAATTGGCCCAGCTATCATTATCTGAGTTATCTTCGGTAACTAATTTTATAATTGGTCGTAAAGATCATGGCCAAATCGCGTTTACTGGTACCGTGGATTTAGTTGACTTTGCCAAGGCTAATTCAAAGTATTCTACAAAATTGAATCTTTATAATAGTTTATTGAAAGAAGAATTCATTATGTTTCATGACCTGGTAGTTGAAGTCTACCCAGACGGAAATACAAAACCACCTCAAGGTCGCGGTATTAATGTTGAGGCTATAATAACTCTTGAAAATATTTATCCTAAAAGAGTAAGAGCCTCAACTGCTCAAGGCGATGACGAATTCAGTATGGATGAAATTAACAAGTTTATATACAAGTTAAAGAAAAAGAAAGGAATGGAATTTGTCAATTACATTGCAAGCAATGGAAGTTGGTCATTCAAGGTTCAACATTTTAGTATTTGGGGGTTAGTTGATAGTGACGAAGAAGATGGAGAAGAAGATGCTGATGATGATACTAGTGGGAAAGAGAAAAAGGTTGGGACCAAGGGCTTTCAGGAGCAAAATGCGGAGTATAAACAGCCGAAAACACATACTCAAATAAATTTGCTCTCTCAAAAGCAGGAAGATTTACCAATAAAGTCCAGTATTAAAATCCCAGCAAAACGTACACAAAAAATTGTTGAAAAATTGGCAGGAAAGCAAAAAGGTACAACCAAACAAAGCTCATCATTCAAGCAACAGCAACACAACGTCGAGCAAGATAAATTTGCATTCAAGAAATTGAAGACAAATGAGGCAGTTTTCCCAGGAAGTTGGAGTTTTAGCGAGGCTAACAATACGGAGCCAGAAGTTGTTGCAGAGCAAGAAAATGCTGCTGAGAAAGCCAATAATGATCAAGCAAAAGAAGAAGTTGATGCTGCGCCCATCTTGATTGAATCTGAGACTGATTCTAATGTGAGCAGAGAGTCTCCAAGTATGACTAAATCTCCAGAAGAAGAACTGGTGGTGGAATTAAGTGCAGAACCAATAGATGTTGACAACAACAGTGGTAATAATAGTACTAATAATAACAAGGCATTTGTTAAAGTCCCATCTAGAGAGTCCGGTGTGGATGAACAAGAATTGGAACAGATGAAGAGCATGCTTCTCGATTCCGAGATGTATGAAGATTATGATGGTCTTGTTAATGAAAAGCCGTATGAGCCCCTTGATGTCGATGAAGATGATTTGAAGATCTTGGATGTTCAACCAGCCAAAATTTTAGAAGCTGTAACCAATACAAGAAGTGATGCTACATGGTCCGATACTTTTGATGAAATCAATGGTGGTATTTCTGTTTTCGATACCAAGATTCAAAAATTGGTAGCTAAAAAAGTACCAAAATATCCTTTTGCTATAACTGATAAAGATGAATCAGCTGGTGATAGTTTGGATGATCTTTTATTTGGAGATCTCAACAATTTGATTAATCAGAACGAAAAAGCGTACAAGAGTTTGAGACTTGGTGGTAACAAAATTTTTGGTAAGTGGGATCATGTTAGTAACCAGATTTTCACAAACGCAACGTTGCAAGGTTTCAAAAAACCAAAGAATACCGCGGTACAGTTTCATTCGATAAATGAGCATTACGGCATTAATAACAAAAATTCCCTAATTATTGATGATGTGTTTCTCAAACATTTCAACCTCTCTAACATTGGGAAGAGAGAGTCAACTGACTTTCCAAAAGTCTTGCCTAATGAGAATCTTAAATTTGACTTTTTACTGAAACCATTTAAAGCCTCTTTTGATGGAAAAGCAAGAGCCGAGGGTAATTTTTGGGATTTAGCATCGATATTGTTTGACGAGTCAAAAATTTTGCAGCACAACAGCTACAAGGAAATTAACAAACTATCCGAAGATAAGAGAAGAAATCATTTGATCAATCTTTCTAGAATTGAGCTACTCCAATCCTGGTTCAAGTCCCAAATTCAACTTGATATTCAAAAATTGAAAGCTGCCATTTATAGCACTGCAAACAATGACAATGATGCTGATGAAAAAGCACTTGAAGAAGTTTTTGTTTTGCTTTGTGATCAAGAAATACAAAAAGCTATTTTACTTGCACAAAAGAGCAAAAATTTCCATATTGCAGTTCTCATCAGTTTGCTTGGTTCAAATGATGCAAATGTGAGGTTTTCTGCCAAGAAACAACTTGGGTATTGGCTTTCCAATTCATCAGCCAACTTTATACCTAAACCAATATTAAAGATCTACAAACTATTGACTGGTGACTTTTTGCTTAGTGGCAATGATGGTATTGATGTTACAGAAGGCTTGGATTGGAAAATTGTGTACAGTTTGTTGATCTCTTATGGTGATGCAAACAAGAATGTTTCTGATTTGACAAAAGAATTCTTTAGTAAGTATGTGGAAAAACAGAATATCGAAATGAGTTTGGAGTTGGGGATTTTGAAAATATTTAGCTTGTTGGACACGGTGGATTATGATACTATTGAATCAACATTACTCAAGTTGCAAAATGCACATTCATCTATTCTTGATGTTAGAATTCAATGGTACATCTATGAAATTTTGATCCGCAGTAAAGGATTATTGAGCAGTGCGTCATTGTTGAAAGGTGACAAGTTGACTATACTATTTGCGGAACAGTTGATCGGCAGTGGTAAATGGGAAGAAGCATTGTTTGTCTACTTACACCTTAACGAAGATGAATTAGCTGAGCGGTTGATTAGTAATTTGATTTTTGAAAATATTGACAAGGTGATAACATTGAAGGGAACCAATGAAGAAACCTCCAATGAATCAAAAAAACTCAACTACTTGATCACTACTTATCAGATACCAAAAAGGCTTTTAGCGTCCGCTATTGCTTTGAAATACCACTATCTTGGCGATTATCTCAATGAAGCATATGCATTATTGGAAGCTGAGAACTGGATTGAAGCCCATAACATTATATTGAACAAAGTTGCACCAAACTCGGTCATTGGAGGGGGAAAGCTTCTTGACAAGCTACTCAATCTTATCAATCGCTTCCCTAAAGAAGTTGAAAAACAATTCACGATAGTTGATTGGTCCAAGGGTCTTGGAGTTTACAAAAACTATATCTTATTGCTATTCAACGGTAATGATGCTACTCTAACCGAGTCACTAGTTGTTAATCTTGCGGTTCACTTACCTTTGGTAGAGCAACGCAATTTTGAAATCAAAGCAGCAATGAACATTATTTCCAAGTTTGTGGTGAAGAAAAATTTTGATTTGAGTCAGCGCAAAGTTGAAGTATCAAAATTGTTGAATTTGCCCCTAAGCCAAAGTGAGAAGAATTATATTGCTGAAAGTCACAGTGGCTGCGGTGCTTCACAAGCTGCTTAGACATCCTGAATGAAAATTGATGACTTACAAAATTTACTACATAATCTCTTTAATTTTTCTTTTCCTAAAAAAATCTTTTGTTTCAAATAGAAAATTGTTCAAATTTTTAATTTATTTTAAACTGTATTACAAGTAATCTGACCGTTTGCATTTATAGATCCGGCAGTTGATTGTTCTCCGGTAGTGTCTCTAAAGCTGCGCTAAGCAGCCGTTGGATGTAGGCCTGCTCCGAGGCAAGTTCCCGATCGCGCAGCCGCATTGTTGTGACATGAAGAGAGATCCTGGTGCCTGTAGTGCACTGGTAAACAAACAAAACACATTCCTACGAGCTTGCACTTGTTGAATACTCTTCACGTTTTTGCTTCTGTTTCTGTATTTGCTTCTGTAAGTCAGCCATTGTGCTAGTGTTCTCTAATTATAATTAGCCAATGGGCAAACCTGCGGTCCGCTTCATACTGATCGCGGTGGTGGATCACCAATTTGACAATCGATAGCCGATAGGCTAGGCTATTTTGATGACAGGTGCATTGTAAGCCAGAGTTTGCGCCAGTTTGCCCCCCAGAAAAAGAAAAAAAAAGCCTATATTGCAATTAAACAGCCTAGCAAGATAGCTAACTGGCTAACTAGCTAACTAGCTAGGGTAAACTGAGGTGAGGCGATATGCCGTATTGATTTAGGTATGGATTCGCCGTGGTCCCGAGGCCTGTGGTGGATGTATATATAAGATATGGTAGATGCTGGGCTGATTTGTGAAGTTTGTTCTGTATTATTTTTTGAGCATTGTCCAACTGGATGCTCTTTTTGATAGTTGCTTCTTGAAAATCATTGCTTTTTTACAAAGCTTGCACAGTATTATTAATTCATTCATAACTGTATTCTCAAAGAAGAGTTGAATACAACTACAACTAAAACACACACACACACACACACACACACAGAATTACGTTTGTCTTTTCAACTTAATATTCCTCCTTTTATCTTATTTTGACACAGCACTATTGCATTTTGTTTCAGATTTAAAAGGCCACGATGTCTACTACTACCACCTCCAGTATCAAAATCACTAAGATCATCACGCATGACGTCAGGTTCCCAACCACCCTTGACAAAACCGGTTCAGATGCTCTTAACGTTGGAGATTATTCTGCCGGATATGTGGTGCTCAAGACTTCGGATCCATCGCTTACCGGATACGGAATGACGTTTACCGATGGCAAGGGCACGGAGCTAATCACCGAAGCAATCAAGATTCTTGGCGAGAGAATCATCAATAGAAGCTTTGTTGACCTTTTTGCAAACTTCGCCGCTACTTGGAGACATTTAATCAGTGACCACCAATTCAGATGGCTTGGGCCTGAAAGGGGTGCTACTCATATGGCTCTTGGGGCTCTCGTTAATGCGCTTTTTGATCTTTGGGCCAGATCCGAAAAAAAACCACTTTGGAAGTTGATCGCCGATTTCACTCCGGAGGAAGTGGTTAGATTGATTGATTTCAGATACATTGTGGATGCTCTTACTCCGGAAGAAGCCCTTAGTATTTTGCGCAAGGCAGAAGCGGGTAAAGAAGAAAGATTGAAGGATGTCTACAATGACGATGCAGTGCCTGCTTATACCACTTCTGCTGGCTGGCTTGGGTATTCTGATGAGAAGTTGGAACGGTTGTTGAAAGAGTCTTTGGATAGTGGTTACAATTACTTCAAGTTTAAAGTCGGCAGCAACTTGGAAGATGATAAAAGAAGATTAGCTCTTGCCAGAAATATCATTGGTTATGACAAAGGGAATCATTTAATGGTGGATGCTAATCAAGCATGGAGCGTGCCAGAAGCCATTGAATGGATGCTTGATTTGAGAGAGTACAAGCCTTGGTTCATTGAAGAACCAACTTCTCCAGATGACATCCTTGGCCATAAGGCAGTCAGAGAAGCTTTGGAAACCACTGGGATTAAAGTTGCTACTGGAGAAATGGTACAAAACAGAATTGTATTCAAGCAATTATTTCAAAGTAATGCGATTCATTATGCTCAAATAGACGCGTGCAGAGTAGGCGGCGTCAATGAAGTATTGGCAATTTTGCTCATGGCCAAAAAATTTGGAGTGCAAGTGATTCCTCACTCTGGTGGGGTTGGGTTACCAGAATACACTGCCCATTTGGCAACAATCAATTATCTTAGTATATCTGGAGAAAAGTCGATTTTGGAATATGTTGACCATTTGCATGAACATATCAAGTATCCTTCGGTGATCAAAAATGGTTATTTTTCTACTCCTTTGGACCCTGGTTATTCAGTTGAGTTTTACGAAAAGGCCATCAGTGAGTTTGAGTTCCCTAATGGGACCTGGTGGAAGTCTGATGATGGTTTGAAGTTGTACAAGGAAACTCAAGAAAATGATACTACTGAGCCGATTCCAAAAGAAATCAAATTTTGATTTCGAGAAGGTTTCATGGTGACAAAGTTTCAGATGCTGTTGGATTTTATTGGTCTGTATAACCTGTTGCTGTTTAGTGGAGTATCTTCCAAAACAATACATGCAGTTTTTTTTTTTTTTTGTCTACAAGGTCTAAAGTTGCGGTAACTGCTTTGAATTGTAGGGTCATTCTTCCGTGCTTGAGTTGCGCTAACAAGAGGTCTCGTAAGTTCAAGTTTTGCAAATTTTGTGACTGTGTCTAATTGTGTAGTTATAGATACTTTGCTAGCAGGCTGTTATTCCAGTGCACAACAATCTGAAGTTACAGAAATCCCCCCAGTACTTCTGCTATGTTGCAAGACGGTAATCTTGTCAACGTCCACTATTATCGGCAATTGTTAATCACAAAGAGCTACGGTTCCGCAGACAATGTATTGTTGGTTGTGTCAGCCGAAACATGATAATATGTGTCATTTTCTTACACAA
>JXWR01000821.1_pt1 | contig 16423 bp, 7 predicted proteins | sample 315541 | NCBI WGS metagenome assembly JXWR01 (sample SAMN03273951, study PRJNA271842) | soil metagenome | isolation source: rice field ambient CO2 | place: India: CRRI Experimental farm Cuttack,Odisha-753006 | collected 2013-12-17
TTTTTTTTTTGCTTTTGCAATTGCTGTTAATAAGTTTTATTAATGAACAACTTCTAACATGACATTCTTTTAGTCCGGTGTATCGTCTTTCCAACCCGTAATCAGCAAACAAAAACCGAAATTTACGAGATCTACAACAAACAAAAGTACCTACTCTGAACAACAACAACAACAACAACAACAACAACAACAACAACAACAACAACAACAAATACAGCAATTACAGGAACAGCCCACTAAGACCAATGTCGCCATAGTTGGCTCAGTCGCAGTTGACTTGATGTGCAAATTGAAACCTGCAAAATATCACATTGGTGACTCCAATCCAGGCACCAGCAGTACTTCTATTGGCGGCGTTGGTTACAATGTAGCTTTAGCTGCCAAATATGCTGCAGAATCCACATCAAAATCAACGCCAAAAGTGCTGCAAATTACTAGTAGGCTCATTTCGGAAGTCGGTGATGATGAGTTTGGCAAACTTATTCTTGACCATTTCAAAAACAATGACATGGATACTAGTGGAATATTAATCAACAAAAACCAAACCAAACTAGAAAACAACAACAACGACAAAGAGTTAACCGTTAAAAAGAATACCGCAAGATACATCTCAATGCACGATGCTCAAGGCTCCCTTATCGTTGCTTGTGCCGACATGGACATTGCCGAAAACTTTGACCCTCACCGCATCACCACGCACTTATCCGAAGCATCCCCAGAAATTGTGGTTCTTGATGGAAACTTGGGGCTAGATACATATAAGGCTGTGATTCAAAAATCGCTTATATTGGGCAGTAAAGTTGTGTTTGAACCAACCTCTAGCATTAAGGCTGGTAAGATTGCTGATGTGATAAAGGCTAGTCCGGGAGCATTTATAGTTTCTAATACTCATTTGCAGAGCATTGCTAATGCTGCTAAGGGCGAGGCTGAACATGGCGATGGTCCGTTGGAAAGTCTTTCTGGGCTTGTGTTAGCTACTCCAACCGTCAATGAACTTCGCACCATTCATGACACAATGGATCGTAATGAATTATTTGACGTCGATCATTGGTTCCCAATGATGGACTCGCTAGGAATTGATGCCAACTTCCGCAACCAGATACAAAATGCTGGTCAGCAAAATGCCGCATTTCTGGACTTTATCAAACAAGGAGTTTTGCAAATGGCATTCAAATTAATTCCTTATATTCCTGCATTGGTGATAAAGGCTGGTGAGAAGGGGATTGTGGTTGTATCATTGACTACGAAAGCCAACACTGAGTCTGATAACCAAAACCAGTCAAAGAACTTCATTGAGAAGTTGTCAGTGAGTGGTGTTCTGGATAAAAAACCCTTAGTTACGCTAGCTAGCAAGGGGAAAGAGTTTAATGGTATGCAATTAGGGGTGGTGGTACAGTACTATGAACCACCTATGAAATTAAAAGACAGTGATATTAAGAATGTTACTGGTGCGGGGGATTCGTTTATTGGATCTTTGGTTCATGAGATGGCAGATAAGGGAATAAGTTGGCTTTTCGAGTCAGGTTTGCAAAGGGATAAAGTGTTGAATAGGGCCCAAATAGCGGCCGGGTTGAGTTTGCAGTCAGAAAGTGCCATCAGCGAGAAAATTAAAGAGTTATGATGGGTGTTTGAATTCACTAATAGCATGGAATTTTTGAAATGTCACCTTCTTGTTTTTCAATTTTTTCCAATTTTTTCTTTACAACCGCTACAATCTTGAATACAATGTTTACATACAAATTTTTATTTCTTTTTAGTTACTTATTACTTCCAAACAAGTAGGTCATATTTACATGTTATTTAAGTACTACTAGGCTACCCTAAACAAGTCTTGCAATTTCAGAAATACTAGTCTTTCTTGCATCTTCACTGATTGGCTTTGACCCAGCAAAATAGTTAAGCAACAATGCTTTGCTAATAATACTCTCTTGCACAGTGCCTAAATTCAAAACGCTCTTCAATTCTCCCTTTTCAGGCTTGGTGCCGTAATTCTCATAGAAGAAAGTTACTTTACCATTGCTATCGGTCTCCACAAGAAAAACATGATTCTTTGGGCACTTGGAGCGATGTTTCTTGAAGATGGCTCTAATTTCGTCTACACCGTTATTGAGCTGCTCAGGGTACTGCGACTTGACATAGTTGTTTCTGATGCAAGATTTGACAAAACCGTCTCTTAAATGATTGAAATCGGTGTCTCTGAGCGGCACAATTCTCACCACGAATTTGATGTCAGCATCAAGCAAACTGTTCACAAGAACTTCAGAGGCCTTTGGGTCCTTAAGAGCAAGCAACAAGTTTTCTGAGTGACTGAGATTTTTGTTGTATTTGTCAATGTAAACTTGGGACAAGTACGTTGAGTTTAGCACTTGAGGAATTTTGGAAAGATCTTCATCAGCTATATATAAGCCTAAGCCGTAGACTTTGAAGTTGAGAAAAGTAACTTTTCTGACCCCATAACCGAGCAATGAGAACTTGGTGCTGCCGTTCTGTGAAGATACGATGGTGGTTGGGAAGTTGTTGATGGAACTTTCAACTTGGATAGAATCTTCAGCGGTATAAGAAGTGGCTCCAGAGTCAAGCTGGATGGCATTGCTATCGCTGTTGACATAAGCTAAAGCAGCAACAAGGCCGGCAAATGACGATGCACCAGCAAGACTAGCGAGAAGAGTACGGTTTGCGCCATTTTGCTGCTGTTGATGTTGATGCTGATGCTGATATTGGTGATGTGCATTTGCAGTACTGCTGAATAGTCTGGTAGAAGAGAGGGTTCCTCGGGCAGCAGCCCTGGCAAGAGGACGGCTAGCTGCCAGAAAGCGTAAAGCAGAGTGTCTGAGTGTGGATGTGAGCATTGCTGGGCTGTTGTTGCTGACTATATGGTCAATAAAGCAGCTCGCTCTTCACCATCCAACCATCTCTCAAACATTACTAACCCTTGGGCACTAAACAGAAACAACAGTTTTCCCAATATTAAATCACATGATGCACTGTTTGGGCGGTTTCTCTTTACGGACATCGCGTTGTTTCTTTATTGACGTCTATCATCTTTTGGAACCGCTACAGGACCATTCTCCTGGCGAACTACACAGTTGATGGCCAATGGATCCCGCTCTCCGCATTGCTAAGTATGTCTATTCTGCAGTAACTTTGATGTTCATTTGAAAGGAAAATATACTGACATTGCCTCCCATTCTATAGCGTTGCTGCGACGTTGATCGTCCCCACTCTAGTGTCTTTCAAGGTTCTCAACAGCAATGACAAGGCCTTCTTGAAGTCGTGGATTAAGTATCTTGTGGCCTTGCTTCTCGTCACTAATCTTGAGAAAAGCGCCAGCGTGCTGCTTGAGCTTGGCATTGTTGAGTATCTTCCCGAGGTTCCCTTTACTCTTCTGGCATTTCACAAGAACTTGTTCGTGCTCAGCCTAAACCTATGGCTTTTCAACCCATATACGCAGGGCTATATCATAGTTTTCAACCAATTCATTGAGCCTTTCGTTTCTAGTAAAAGGCAGGTTAATTTGGATGTGGCTTCTCCTGTTGTGACCAGCTCTCCACCATTGTCAAAACTAAACCTGAAGCAACGGTACCCGAGCTTACCGGAACGCCGCTACACAGTTATTTTTGAATCTACCATTAATGTGGTGCTCCAGCGACTTTATCTTTGGTCATTAGCATGTCTAAACGCCATTTTCCAGTTTGATAAGCCATCAGCAAAAGGTTCTAGTAATGTCAAACACTACTTGCCATTCATTTACCGTATTTTTAAACCATATTATTTAAAGCTCAAATTGATAAATCAACAAATCAAACATTTGGAAAAAAAATACCAAAAGAGATTGCGGCATCAAACTCAAGGTTCCACTTCCTCTTGGGGCACAAGTACAAGTACATCAAGTTCAGTATTAAGCAGTCCTGAGGTTAATAAACGTAACAGCGACATTATGAAAGATTTCTTCAACGACTTGAACGAGTCAGATGGTAACAATAAACGTAACAGCAAAGGCTCCAATTCAAGTAAAAAAACCAACAAGCGTGATAGCTATGGCAAACAGCAGCAAAAACGAAAGCAAAAACTTATGCCACTACCGCCAGCTTATCAAAATCTCTATGTCGAATATTTAATTCACTTATACAAAGAAAAATCGTCAATATCACTGTCTTTCAATACTTTGTTATCTTTAGTAACGTACACCTTCAATTTCTTAACAAATTACGCCCTCTTTGTTGTTTATAGATTGATGGGCATCAAGTTACAGGAGAAACGCACAGTGAGTAAAGATATTGCTGTCAAGTCAGATAAAAGAGTATCTTTTCTTGAGACCAAGCCAAGCAAAGAGACAGCAGCATCGGCTCTAGTAGCAACAACAGCTACTATGCAGTCAAGACCAAAGCCCCAGAGCTCAATGACAGTTCCTTGTATCCAACTCACTCCAGCCTCACCAAATTTCCCGTCATTGGAACAGAAAAGCCAGCAGTCAATGAATAATATTAATAGTATTATAGATGATAATAATAACGATACCGCTATCAATGGTAGCGCTTCAGGCTTGTTGACCAAAGTGCTCCGCAAACATAGCAGGTCCATGGGCGCCGCTGATTCCAAAACAACGTTACTGCTGTTTTTAAGTGCTGAAGCCAAAACAGGAAACGAGCAAGTCGTTGGCAGAAAAAGAAGAAATTCATTCAAAGATTTCCTCAAGAGCAGTACTACTCGATTCGGTAAAATTGATAGCTCTACCGAGAGTCTCAATATTAGATCCAACAGCCTCAACAACCACCATAACAATAGCAGTTATAATGAGTATAACAATAGTACACATAATAGCGAATATCTGTCTCTTAATGTTAGTACGGGTGCCGCTGAACGGCCCCGCAAAGTGAGCACTATTGATGAAACGTCATTACTTGACGAAAAGAATGGGAGTGATAGCAAGCTACAACAGGGGAATTTTGACGTTAGCAATGCTAATGCCATTTATGTGGATCAAAAATTTCAGCCAAGTCAGCATCCCAGTGATTCTTTTGGTGCATCGGCTAATAATCTCAATCTCAATATTTTTAGCAATCACGCTAATACTAATTACAACAACAATGGTGCCAACTTTAGTAACGCTAATAATAACAATGTTGGCGACAACAGCGCTTTTTCTATCATGGACAAATCTAATGTGTTGCTGGTATCGCTGAATCTCAACTTATCTTCTGCCACTGCTGGTGTTCCAACTGGATCTAATGTACCAATTGCTCCAGTTACCCCGAACACTCATGTTTTTGCTCCTGATTCTGTCACCACAGCTAATGTTACTGCGAATATTGCTGCTGACAGGAGTATTCCAAATTCTCCAGATGAAGCTCCAGGCTCCGGAAATATGCTAACTACGCTAAGCAGCGATCCATTTTCTGCAATTTTGTTCAATAATAATGAATACAATGGTACTGCTAACAACAACAGCAACAATGATGGCTTTAAGGTACCCAGATCAACGTCCCCGCACCTGCAAACATCTAATGAAGACCAGCGCCATAAACATCGCAGTTTTACCCTTTTTAAAAAATTGCAACATGGCGATTCTCCAGGAATTGATACCAATTTGGCCAGCAATGTGGCCAGCACAACTGCAAGTGCCTCATCGATATCGTTGGTGGGAAATAGTAATAATAATAGTAATAGTAATAATAATGGTAGCAATGTCAACGTGGGTCGTATTTCAACAGAGACAAGACGTGGAAGACATGATTCTAGTCGGAATAGTTTAGTCAATATGATTCGTACTGTTGGTGGTGGATTTCGATCCTCGTCACCGCCGATGGGGCATTTTCATAAAAACTCTACGGTCACCAATGGCAGTGCTAATAATGCTGCGGGCAGTGGTAAGCTAGGAAATAGGCTGAATTCGACTGTGAGATCATCCATTGGAAAAGAAAGCAATGATGATAGTGCCGGTAAAAAAAATGTGCACGAAGAAGCATATCAGAAGCTAATTGGGAGCCCACTGCCGTTGGAAACTGCTGTTGGCGGGGGCTTTCATGTTGATAATGACAGCAGTAATGCCATCAAAAATAACAACAATAACCATGTTGATCATATTAATGCTGGCAACAAAGGCAAAAGTGATACTAAAGATTATAAGAACGATGCCAGCGTAGCAAAAGAAAGTCATCTGGAGGCAAACGACAAAGTGTTGCCACTAGCGTCAGTAGCCACTACCACTACTAACACAACAGCTAATACTACCACTCACAATAATCAAAACATGGCCATTAATAGAGACGCTCCTAGTCATCAAAGTCAACAGTCAATGAGCTCCGTTGGTGTAAATTTCGTTCATTCTTTTACTCCGGGATTGTCTAATAGAAATATTGACAAAATGAGCACTTTCGACTCCAGTACAGGGTTGGAAGCAGAAAGTATTGATTATTTGACGTACCAGCATCCAGGAGTGAATCCTTTCATTAACGAACCGGCAATTGTTAGCTACATCAATAGTAATGGAATTGGAAATGGTAGTGGTAACGGTGGCTCTAATGTTCATTATAGAAAGCTTCCATTACATTTGCACCAGCAGGAACCAGCACTCAATGGTGAAGGCAATGGCCTTGATAACGGTAATGACAAAGAACCATCCCATCATGGCCATAAGTTGGCTTCGATTGTGAAAACCGTTTCAATTAAGAGAAAGTTGAAGCGTAGGTCTGCTAATCATTCCAATTAAGGGATTGTCTTCGGGATAAGTCGACCAGTTTCAATCTAGACGTTTTAGAAAATTGTACTATATTGTATTCTACACCATACAAAAATACTAGAATTTGTATATACTGGAGCTTTTAATACATACTAGAGCTTGCATTGAGTCATATTCTGTAATGTTGATGTTGTATACTGAAAGTAGTCCAGTGTCTGATTCGGGACACACCCGCGTTACTATTAACCGCACCACAGTGGCTGTTCTCATTAAGTGCGGCCGCAGGCAGATCAGCGTCCAGAGGAGTGAAACATCCAAACGCACAGCGATTGATTGGGACCTAGATCGCCTTGCCTTCCTGCTCTACGCCACTGCTATCACTTGCAAATTGCCAGCAAGTTCTTTCTCTATTTCCCGTTCTCTTAAATTGTGGTTCATATTTATATCTCATTTACTGCTTGATTGTTCGTCTCTACAAGCCCCATTTTCCTGTTGTTAGTGCTTATCTATATATCTACCTCTAATATATAGATTTCCATCCGCTATTGTGCCATTTAGAATTTTGACACATATACCACTACGAAAACAATTCACTTGAATACACAACAAATATCACACATACATACAACATGGACAAATTAAAGGACAAGATTCAAGCATTGAAGCTCAGTGCTGAGGAATGGCAAGAGAAACATGAAGATTTGAAAGAAAAAAATAAAGACCTTGAGCAGGAGTTACTTGAAAAGGAAAACCTCATCAAGTCCCTCACTACCAAAAACGAAACCTTGGAAGCAGAGTTAGAAAAACTCGAGGAAAACTACAATGCCACTAAAGAAAAATTTAATGCTATTGATGTTGAAGCAGAAACTCTTCTGAAAAAGGTTACTAGTCTTGAGCATGAGAAAGAAGAATTGGAGAATAAAAACGAGGAGTTGAATGCTAAGTATGTCAAGGTTAAGGAGGAGTTGGATGAAATTACTGACCAGTTAAACTCGTTGTGATTTTCAAGAAAAACAATAGAGTGGAGGTAGCATTGCTGATAAAATACTTGTTTCCAGCACCGTATTGGCAATATCTATAATGCAATGCTCCTGTTACTTTTTTTTTTCTTTAAAGTGTTAATGGCTAGTCACTTCAATTGATCTTGAAAGCCACTGATACAGACATATATACAATTCTCCAAGTTGCGTACCATATTTCATATATCTATTTTTTGATCTATTTGCTTATTTATACTTCTTTTGTTTTTTTGCTTTTACCTTTTAAGTTTCCTATTTATTGCTATATTTTATCTTTAGTTCTTTCCAATATAATCTTATTTATGTTCATTCATTTGCCAATTTGTATTCTATTTATATCACTGTTCTCCGAAACTGTTAAGCATACCAAGAGGCCAAAATGCTGCTGCTACATTATCCTTATTATAAAGCAATTACAATATTGTTCTATTATAGTGATCTGCATGGATGTAGTTTCAAACATAAAAAACAAAACACAAGATTTTTTTGAAAAAAGACAAAATGAGTTATAGTGAAACAAAAAGAAAAGATTGGAAAAAAAAAAGTAAAAACCTAAATGCTAAATATACAATGCCCCGCCTAATCATCATCGTTCTCATCTTCACTGCTGTCAGCTTCAGCAACGACTTTTTCGTCTTCAGAATCGTTGTTTTCCCATTTTGGTAAATCTTCAAGATCTTCCTTCACTGGCTCAGGAATCACGGTCAATGAAGTGTCCTGAAAATCGTCATCGAAAAATTTCTTGTGACCGGTCTGGGTGTTTTTGTTACTGTTGTTGTTGATGATGTTATTATGATCATTGAAATTGTTACTGCCATTATTGTTTTGAGAGCTGTATAAACCTCTGCCATTTTCTTGACCAGGTTGAAGAAGAGTACCTTCAACACTAACGAGTTTCCCAGCAGTATGAATGGCCTTTATTGTGAATTTCAATTCACCATCAATCTTCACCTTGTTTTCATCCACCCAGTATCCTAATGATCTAACATTGGATTTTTGACCTTCACCATTAGCTCCACTACCATTATCCTCATCTTGATCTTGTTGGTCTTCACTGTACTCATCATCAGCATTAGGAATGAATTCCCAACTGCTTGGAATATTGAATTTCTTAATATTGGCATTGAAAGTATCGTGAAGAAGCAAACCAATATGTGACGGGGTTTGCATGTAACTGTAACCTTCAATATAGTCTCCCACAAGTGGTCTCCAAACCAAAAAGTCAACGCTTATCCATAAAAAGGAATACGCAGTGTCGTACTTCACAGGAGCAAGGAGTAATTGCTGACCAGTGCTTTCATCTTGGTCGTAGCTGGTTGATGCAAACTTAATGTTGCTGTATGATAGTATGACACCTTTAGCTTGAGAAGAAAAAGTCATCAATAATGGGTCCAAATGTTGTTTCTTGATACCTTTGAGTGGATCATTCAAAAACATTGGCGCAAGAGATATGTAAAGCTTGGTAGTAACCTTATGGAAACACTTCGAGAGTTTGGTTTCTGGATCTATTTCATTCTTTAGGACAGGAGCATGGTTAAGCTTGTATCTTTTGTTGGTGTTGGTGGTGGTGGTGCTGCTGCCTGCAACACCAGAGTCTAGACTTCTCTTGTTATGAGCTATTGCGGCAGACATTTTTTTTTTTTTTTGTTTAATGGAAATACTATTTTATAATATGCTATGCTATAGAAATATGTACCACCAAAACGTTTTCAAGATCCAGCTTAACTTCACTTTATCGATAGAGAAGGTGATGATTATAAAAATTTTTTTTTTTTTAATTTTTTTCATACGTGCATTAAAGTATGTATAAATATGTGTTGATATGTAGTAGTGTGTATAAGTCATATATCTAAACATTTGTGTACTGCTACATGCGTCACTTTGCACTATAGGTGGACATGTTGGTTTGCTATTGAATCATTGCTGATGCAATCGATAAGCTCTCTAGGTGCTCATAGAGTCACTTCTGTAAAGCATTCTTACTGTATATCAAGAGATACTGTAGTGCCATTTTGGGAAAAACGTTGTTGTATGGGGAGTCGTCCACGTTTCGCAACCAACTGGGTAATAACATTTATTACTAGTAAAGTTTGTAAGCGGGCAGGCTTACAAGTCTCAGTATAAACCTGGTCATCCTAAACTTTTGCTTGTTTAGACTTGATAAACCCGGCTATAATATATTCATCTTCTCTATCTCCAGCCCTTACTCACTGCCGCAAGAAGTATAAAAATTAATCCATGTCGATGAACTGATGCTACGGTGAATTGCCCTTTAATTAGGGAGTGAGATCCGACCGTCTTTCCGGTTTCCGTACTATTCCAAAGGCTTCCGTACTACTTTATCACAGAAAAACTACGGGTCTATGGGCGCTTCCATCTACTTCCGCGCCGGATTTTTAGCTGTGGAGGCAGGCGAGTGAAAATTGTAAATCGCTTCCCTCATCCGTTGACTTAAAGAGAGTAAAATAGATAAATAGACCATCCATCCCTGCTGATCTCATTCTCATTTTCCCTGAAATTCTCTTTCATTCTACTTTATTTTGCTGCTTATTTTCTATAAGACTTCAAGGCGCGCAACTGCCGACTTTTGATTTTGATATAGCTCCAAGATATAATGCACTCCCACCATTCACACAGCGGAGACTATGTCTCCCATGCCCTGGACACTTTAGAAACCATCACCCAAAAAGCCATCGACATGGGCTTCAAAACGTTCTGTCTCACCGAGCATCAGCCCCGTACTGACGATAAATTAATGTACCCTGAAGAGCATGATAAACATTACACTGTTCACAACTTGCAAGAAAATTTTGATAACTTCATCACACACGCTCGCCAAATTCAGAAACGCGCCAGTGATGACCCAACCATCAAGACCAAATTCCTTGTTGGATTTGAAGTTGAAGGAGCTGATGATGAACACATTGACAGTAGCGTGGCATTACTTGAACTGGGTAAATTTGACATGTGTGTTGGATCAGTGCACTATGTTCACTCAATTCCTATTGATTTCAATCAGGAGCTTTGGCACGAAGCAGTGGAATCGTGCGGAGGTAGCATACACCACTTGTTTGAAGAATATTACGATTTGCAATATTTGATGCTTGCTAAAATTAAACCTGTGGTGGTTGGCCATTTTGACTTGATTAAGCTTATGTGCGGTGACGACGTAGTGGATTCCGAAATCACGGGAAAAAAAGTAAAGAGCGAGGTGAATATTGAAAAAGAGTGGCCTAAAGTGTGGGCAAAGATAATACGAAACATTAAATTTGTTGAAAGTTATGGTGGGTTGTTTGAATTGAATAGTGCTGCTATTCGGAAAGGTTGGAGTACGCCGTACCCCGGAGTGGATATCGCTGAGGCAATTATCAAGTATGGCGGAGGAAGATTTTGTTTAAGCGACGATAGTCATTCTATTGCTCAAGTTGGGTTAAATTTTCACAAAGTGTTGGACTACGTTGACAACACTCTCAAGTTGGACAAGTTGTATTATGTTGATGTGGAGAATTCAAAGACAGTTGTTAGGTCAGAAACCATTGAGGAAATTAAACATGATTCTTTCTGGAAACAGTACCAGTGATAGGTTTGACCACAATAGAGATAGAAAATTGATAGACATTATAATACATTCTCATCTGGCGTAACTAGCTTTGCTTAACTTGCTTAAACTGCATTACCAGTTTGTGAGAACAGTAATGTTGATGTTGATCTGCGAACAGTTGATGAGACTCACTATGGCAAGTTGAGATTCAGGGACGATGACAAGTTGTAATACACTGGCAGGTTGGATGCTTGCTGAGTGGCAGTTTCAGTAATTATGTCTACCCGGTAGTATAGAGTCACATGATGAAACAATGCATACTCACCCTCGTATATTAAATCCATACCGGTAAATTTGAAAGAAAATTTCATAAGTCACGAGCCTCAAAGCCACTTCGGGCTCGAGTTCCGGACAGCAATAGCATCTCAATTTCACTCTATTGTCGCACACTGCTGAGCCAACCAGCCCCTGATTATCACCACAACAATATTATCCTTCGTCAGATTATATCCTTCTTCTTGCTCCTCTTCTCGTTCTGCTGCTTTTCTTTTCTTTCTAAACAGTTCTTGCTTCTCAATTGACTTTTACTTTCAAAGCTTAGTATATTTTTGCTACTACTCAATTTGCTACAATGAGTGCGGTACGTCGATTGACTTTTATTTCCCCATTGCTCCCCTATATTCGGTTCCTCACAAACTCAATTGACTTTTGGCTTCTTCGCTATACGTTTTTTTTTTAGATTGCTCGCACATCTGTGCTGCGTGAACCACGCTGTTGGCGATGAAAGAATGCCAATTCTTATTGTAATACACTATTGGCAACCAATAGCTATCAAAATACTAACGTTCATAATAGGAACAGCCTGAACAGGCAACCGAAGACGCCTCTAAATCAAAATTTTCCAAAGGATTGGGCAAAGTCAAAGGCGCCCCAAAAAACATTGTGAAGGGCGGTAAAGGTGTTGGCAGTGGTGTCAACAAAGGCCTCAATAAAGGGGTCTCCGGCGTCAATAAAGGTTTAAATGGCGTTTCGAAAAATTTCAAAAGAGACAAAAAGGAGGAAACCCCTCCTCCGCCACCAGAACAGCAAATATCTCCTCCAACCCCAGAACGCAAACCGTTAAATCGCAACTTGAACCCTGATGCTGGCACATTTGATTGGGAAAGCATTGGCTACTATCAAGATGAGGTCTCTAAGGGAGGCGATGGTGAAACCATCTTGGCCAAGTCAGAAGCAATGAGAACGTACTTGAGTGATGCTTACTATAGCGATTTTTACATCAACACTGTTCTTGTCATTGGTACTTGTTTTTTCTCCTGGTTGGTTGCTCACTTTGGTGGGGGGCTTTTATGGCTAGGAGTGGTGTTTTTTGGTACTGCCTCAGTTTATAGAGCAGAATTTAGAAGATTTGTTAGAGACACTAGAGACGATATGTTGAGACTTTCTATTTCTGACCGTTTGGAGAACGAAACTGAAACTTTGGAATGGATGAATAACTTGCTTTCAAAAGTCTGGATTGTTTATATGCCTTTGATGGGTGACATTGTCAAAGCCAACGTTAACCCAATCTTGGCTGGTGTTGCTCCTGGTGGTGGTATTGATGCGGTAGAATTATCTCAATTCCATTTAGGCTCAGTAGCACCAAAAGTTACAGCCATTAAATCTTACACTAAAATTGGCAAAGATGCCTACGAAATGGACTGGGCTTTTGCATTTGATCCTAACAATAGAGAAAACATGACTAAAGCGGAAATCAGAAAGCAAATTATGCCAAAGGTTGTTATTAAGGCCGCATTGGGTAAAGGTATTATTTCCAAAAAGATCCCATTTAGTGTTCAAGATATGGGATTTGTTGGTAGAATGAAAATCAGAATGAGTTTTACTGATAGATTTCCAATGATTGAAATCATTAGAGTTCAATTTTTGGAACCTCCAAAGATTGATTACGCTTTGAAGCCACTTAGTGGTGACAGTTTTGGTATTGATATTATGAAATTTGTGCCAGGTTTGAAATCTTTGATTAATGATGGTATCAATTGGGCTATTAAGTCATTCTTGATTGCTCCAAATTACCAAGAAGTTAATCTTGTTGATATGATGAATGCTGCTTCTACTGATGCCAACTCCGTACTTGTCGTCGACTTGAAAGATGCTACTCTTTCTTCTGGCACTGATGATTATTACGCCGTCATTTCTGCTGATAATAATGCCGATGACTCCAAGAAAATCAGAACCGATATCAAGAAAGATACCAAAAACCCTGTCTGGAACAAAACCCATTACGTCTTACTCAACTCCATCAACCAAAACCTCAACATTGAATTTTTCAAAAACAACTCCTTTGGTAAAGACAAGCTGGTTGGTATTGCTCAATTTGATTTGAATGAGTGTCTTCAGAAAGAACATTACGAAGGCCTCTCGGTCAAGATTGATAATAACGGCAAAAAACAAGGTTTTGCTAATTTCGATTTGCACTACTATCCAGAACTTCAAGCAGAAACCGAAGAGGACGGCAGCAAGGGTGCTACTCCAGAATCTGAAGTTGGTATATTGAATCTTACCTTGAACGAAGCTAAAGGATTGGATTTATCTTCTTCTTTGGTGGGCCAGTTGTCTCCATATGCTGAAATTTTCATTAATGGTAAATTGAATCACAAGACTAGAGTTCTTAAGAGATCTAATGAACCATCATTTGGTGACATTATTGAAACTTTGATTAGCTCCAAGTCCGAAACTAATATTAAGATTGTTATCAGAGATTCGGTTGGATTTGCGGAAGACACAGTGTTGGGCGATTATGAAGGTACTCTTGATGATATCATTACTCAAGTGGCAGCCAGTGGTAATCAAATGTTCAAATTGTCTCCAAAAGGATTTCTTAAGCTTACTCCAACTTGGAGGCCAGTTGCCATGACGCAAATTGCTAGTGACGTTACCCACAGAGACCCATTAGGTACTTTTAGAATCCATATTCGTGATGCTGTCGATTTGAAGAATCTTGAATTCCACGGCAAAGTTGACCCCTATGTCAAAGTGCTCATCAATGGTAAGGTTAAGTATGAAACTGTTATCCATCCAGAAACTTTAGATCCAATTTTTGAAGAAGTTGCTTGGATCCCTGTTGTTTCTGAAAGTCAATACATTTCTTTGGAAGTCTACGATGCGGAAAAAAATGGTAAAGACAGAAGCTTGGGTTCTACTTCATTCAAAGCTGAGGAGTTCTTGCATAAGGGCACTAATGAGAAATACATCCATATTGATGGAAGCAATGTCATTAAAGAGGCTCCATTATTTGTTTCCAAGGCTAAGAAATCCAAAGGCGTTTTGAACTATTCTCTTAGTTTTTATCCAGTGACTCCAGTTTACACTCCAAAAGAAATTGAAGAATTAGAAACTGAAGATGAAAAGATTAGACAGCAACTCGTCAAGGAAGATGAAGAACAAGCCAAATTGAAGAAAGCATACGAAAAGAAACCAAATGATTATGAATGGGTTGAAGTTGATAGCCCATTCAAGGACAGAGATCCACATAAAAAGAAGATCCCAGTTGAAGAATTATTGACCTATCAAAGTGGCATTTTATCAGTTAACATCATGAAGGGTAATTTGACTCACAAAAAAGCATTTCTTTCAGTATTAGTTGATGAGGCTGGTTATCCAGGTCTTACCACTGGTCCAGCAAGTAATGGTTTGATCTCCACTTCCCATGAAAATATTTTTATTAGAGACTTGAAAAACTCGTTGTTTGTCCTTAGAGAAACCACCAAAGAAGAAGTCGAAGAACAGAAGGACGTCTTGCTTGAAAAGACTTTCCCTACTGCTGAAATCCTCAAAAAGGGTTACAATGAGCCAATTACTTTGCAACTCGGCGATGATTCGACTGTTACTTTGCAAGTTGCATTTAGTCCGGCCAAATTGCCAGTGGAACCAGTTGATACAATGCTTGATACCGGTAACATTACCATTGATATCTTGGACGGTGAAGACTTGATCTCTGCTGATAGCAATGGTAAATCTGATCCATTTGCCGTAATTGAGCTTAATGGCGCTGAAGTGTTCAAGACAGAAGTTGTCAAGAAAACATTACATCCAAAATGGAACGAATCTGCCACATTTCCAATTCCTTCATTGTCCAGAACAAAACTTATTGTGCACGTATTTGACTGGGATCTTGCTGGTGATAATGACGACTTAGGTCAAAACATTATTGACTTAACTGGCGTTATTCCAGGCGACGTTACTAATATTACTGTGCCATTAGTCTTGAAAGGCCACGGAGATGCTGGTAAAGTTAACTTTAAAGTGAAATTTGAACCACAATACATTAGACCACAAGTACAGAAATTTGGCGGCGGCTTACCAGGTATTGGATCTGTCACTAAAGCACCAGTGAAACTTGTTGGTGGTGTCGCTAAAGGTGCACTCGGCGGCGCTGGGTTGATTGCTGGTGGTGTCGGTAAAGGTGGTTCTAAGTTGTTAGGCGCTTTTGGCGGTAGTAAAAGAAAAAGTAAAAGAGATTCTACTGCTAGTTTCAATGGTAGCAAGAAAGAAAATCTTGATAATGGCGATTCACAATCAACCCTTACTCATTCAACTACCAATAATACCAAGAGCGGGGGTGCTGCTGGTGGGGTTAATGGTAGTGGCGGTACGGTGAATGCCATAGGAACCAATACTAGTGCCGGAGGTATTGCAGGTGCTGGCGCAGCAGTAGTTGGTACCGCAGTGGCTAATCAATCCAACGGTAATGGGGAAAGAGCAGCTCAGGTTCAAGAAGGTAATCCTAACGCTAATGGATTGTCTAAACAAGCAACTGCAAACACAAGTCTTTTTGGCGGTAGAAGATCGGCTGGTAGACTTACCGTCAAAAACCTTACAGCCTTAAATGACAATCACTCATCATTGCAATTCAAAGTATTGCTTAAAAATCAAGAACTTGGCACTAAGGAGATTCATAAGACTAGAGCATCAAAATTGAGTAGCGGTGTTTATACATTTGGTGAAGAATCCACGTTCAAGGCAATTCCTGATGATTTGTTGATTTTCCAGGCTAAGGTGCATCATAGACTCGGTAAGGATGAAGTGGTTGGCGAGGGGCAAATCCCATTGGCTGGATTAGTGGACAATGATGAAGACTTTACTCTTGAGATTGCTAATGTTGGTAATCTCGTTTTAAATGTTCGT
>JXWR01000691.1_pt1 | contig 16384 bp, 5 predicted proteins | sample 315541 | NCBI WGS metagenome assembly JXWR01 (sample SAMN03273951, study PRJNA271842) | soil metagenome | isolation source: rice field ambient CO2 | place: India: CRRI Experimental farm Cuttack,Odisha-753006 | collected 2013-12-17
AAAAAAAAAAAAAATTAATAGATACAGTAGCGAACGATTTTTAGGATATTTTTATTGCAAAAGTAAGCCGGGGTTTACTTAAAACCACTCGATTTCTTCAGAAAGCTTAAGTTTATGACACCCACCAAAATATCTTGGTAAATTAGTTTTTGGAGTCATTGTAACTGATTCCCAAAACAAAACTACCACACAAATCATTGTAGTTAATCCCAATAATTCCGATGTCTGCAATTCTGCAAAACTTAAACATAAAATAATGATACCAGCAATAGCTCTTGGAATGATTCGATAAAATTTTGGCACAATATGCATATTTTTTGAATCTCTTGATTTTTCCAAAAATCCCATCATGCATAAACTGAGAAAACTGACGCAAATGCCACCGGTAAAGAAAAATGAAAGTGCGTATCTTGATGGTTCGTGTTCTTCGGTTTCTGCTCCAACTGATGGCGAAGTAACACTTGAGGTTTTACTTTGCTCACTAAATTTATCTTCTCCTTCCGCATGTTTTTTTGTTGACTCATCATCACTTTGAATCCACTCACCGGCAGAATCAGCAGCCAAGATTAACCCAGCAATCAATGGTAAGTGACCATAAATCCAGAGAATAGCTGTTTCTCCTTTTCTTCGTAACGGATGAGTGGCTCTCACCGATGTACCACCATTGAAATATAACCATAAAAATGTATAAGAAATAATCAAACAACAAATGCCACGACCTAATTTGCTATGCAAGCCGGCACCAATAGGATCTTCAGCTACGGTTTTGTACAAAAATTCGCCAATAGCAATAATGAAAAATGCCCCAAACCGTTCAACTTCATGTTCAATGTTCAAAGCAGTCCCTGTGGTTAAGTTCAATTTCTGCTTGAACCAAGGATGGTAAATTATACTAAAGCAAACATTTTCAAGGAACATTGCAGCAAAGGCAACGCCAATTTTAGCCCTCGTCAGAATAAAAATGATTGGGATATAAACGCAAACACAAACAAAGATGCTTATAGCATGAGCTCTCATTTGCACCCGATGTTCAGGAATCCATAACGAATACACCACAAGGCTAACTGCTAAGCTAACTCTGCACAAAATGTAAGGAACCACCGTCAATGCCGCGGCTTCTCGGGATTCTAAAACATGTATGCAGTTATTATCGTAAATTACTAAAAGCACAAGAATCCACAAAAGATACAATTTTTGCGAAAGGTCTTCGGTATAGTAATAGTTCATAAAATCTTTAATGTCGGCCCACACTGTCCAAGTGGGGATAAAAAGCAAGACGTATTTAAGGAAACTGGAAGCACTAGCATGTTCAGTAGCATCGCCGGCCAAGTTGGCGACAATGCCAACGTACAAAAGATCGAGAAACAATTCAGTCTTACCACTGGTACGTTCACCTTTAGTGCGGTAAAGGACGCCATCTTTAAAGTAGTTGAGAGCATGAGGTTTAATGAACCAGAATGAGTTTTTTGGTTTGCTAATGTAGCGAAAGTTTATGTCTCCGTACTTTTTAACGAATTCGTCGTGTTCTTCAATATCAGAAAGGAGGTCGTCGTCTGCTGGGATAGAGTCTTGGTCTGTGTTATTGTTGTTGCTGACTGCATTGTTGTTAGAGTTATCACTTCCGAAGTATTTTTGTTTGTTATTTCTGGTGTTGCTGTTGATGATGTTTTTGGTGGAAGAAGCATGGGTCAGGTGGGCATAAGCAGTGGCAGTCTTGGATGAGTCTCTGTTTGCCTCGAGGTCAAGGGAGGATGAAGAGGTCATTGATGCTGGGTGAGTATTGGCTATTCTTGACTCTGAGACGCAGCAATGTAAATAGGAAAATTCGGAGCTCTCTTATACACATCAGTGTCGAAGAGGAAAACTGCTGCGGTGGATAGATAGTACATGAAAATAATCATGATAAATGATTACTACAGTATACTAATTCTTACGTAAAATATCTAAGGCGCGCGGGTTCCGTTCACGTGCCTCAGTGGGGCCCTGAGTCTCAGAGCTACTGCTCAATCTTTGTGACCATCTGGGGCCTTTTGATGTTTTATTAGAACTCTCACTGTTTCTAGGCACATTAAATCAAGTTGTGTATTGGAAGAGTTCTGTAACAATGATTAGTGAAGCCAGGTCTCGCTGTCCAACCCCCAAGTACGATGTTCTCCCCCCATGAGGAGGTGCGTAAGGGGTCCTCAAAAACTGGATTATTTTTCTTGGTTTATATCACCCTAACGCACCTTTACGCAGTATTCTGCAAGTGAACCTAACTCCATCAGTAACGGTTTAGTAAACGTAGTTACATAGAATAAGGAATCCTATACAACCATAAGACCTGACGTGGGTACACTATGATTGACAATAGTGAGCGATCGCCGAAATCAGATTCCTCATGAGAAATTAAGCTTGTCTTGGCATACACAATAAACCCAAACCAAAGTCACGCCCCAAAGATCGGTGTCGTTCCTATTTGCTCAGCTATTATGGCTAACTTTGGGCTTGTCCACTGTTTGGTTTCATGGTATCCACCATATCCACCATCTTTTTGAAGTATTGGCAATTAAAAAACACTCACCATCTTCAACCTTGCTATTCCTGTGCGCGAATCTTCTAATGACAGGAGTTTCGCCACGCAAAACAAGCAGTTCTTCTATGGAATAAGTTTGTATGTAGCATTATGGTAAATATCTACTGGAAGAAAATAATGGTTCTATGAGATCCTACGTTGTAGCTTGTGCACAGAGTTTTACTACAGTCTAACTGTGACTGTCATAAAAGTTCCCAAATTGGAACAAGAGCCATGTTGGCGGAACGCGGTTTGTGAGTTGATTCGCGAAAAATAAAAATTTAGATAATAATAAAAACAAATCTAAAGAAGGAATTAGAAAGGAAAAGCGAAGAGCACTCAGATCAAGACAGCATCTTGATCAACAACCAACACCAGAAGCCCGAACACCCTCAAGGCTGATCAACAAAGAAATCAATTTACATTGCATTTTTTTCCGGTTTTGCATTGTCAATTTTATCACATTACACTACATTTCAGGAGAAGATTTCCAAAGCGGTCACCAGCGCTTTCGAGAGATGGAAGATCAATAAACAGATAAGACAAGATTAAGCGCCCACTTTTGATATCAACTAAATCGATATTAAAGGATACCAAAAACATAAGAAGAACAACAATAACGAAGAACTCTAACAAGAAGATAATCAGGTTAGGTGGAGCAAGTCAAAAGAAAGGTGCCATTGAAGATATACGATATCGCATATTGGCAAGAGATCAACATAATTTTTAGCGCTTACATGAGAGAACTGTGTTTAATCAGCCAAGAATTAACAGTATAATAGAGAAAAACGTGCTCAAAAATACTTTATCCGTTTCCATTTTTGCATCAATCAGCCAAAAGCAATAAACAAAAACGTTAGTTTAACCGTTACAGTTACTGGGCTTGTTTGTTAGCAGCAAGTCATTATATTACTGCTAATCATCAGAAAAATTTTCATAAAAGATCCCTGAGACTGAATGTAAAACTCACTAATACATCATCAATGAGCAATATACACGATAACCATAACTACAGTGGCTCTAAGGTTCGGGATGCTGGTGACTTTTTGCTTCAGTTAACATACGCGTATACTCGCCAAGCCAAAGATAGTCCTGTTGCTGGAGCATTCATCTTGCAAGACGATAGTGAGCAACAAAACGAACAACCAATAGTCTCAAAGAAGCAAAAATTTTTGATCTTTGACCCACCCCTAGGCTCTAAAGAACCTGGTTCAGCATACATTTTGTTTTTTTATCATCAGTGCAAATGGAATGTCATTTTTATCTCCATCAAGTTGAAAATTGTGTTTCTTTACAGTTTTGTCAACGGAAACCAGGTGCATATGATAAAACATTTAGCAAAAAGCAGTCTGGTATTTGCTCAGGTTAATGATATTTTGAAAAGTGCTATGGGTAAAAGTTGCGCATTGCAGCCAAATCAAGGGTCTGGATCTCATACTGACGAGACTGGCACCACAGAAAAGCAAAAGTACTTACTCAAAGTATTTGACTTATTGCATCATCAGGACGGTAAAGACCAGGATAATAAAACGTTTGCGTATAATCACAACTTATTGAGATTGATTTATTTACTTGTGCAAGATGCGGTTGGTTTGGGGTCTCAACTTACGATAAAAGGTGTGGTGGAAATGTTTGAACATGTTGTTTGGGAAGATTTGTTCAAAATACACAAATCTAAAAAAATTCTTGTACCGCTGACAAGTTGCTTCACGATAAAAACTTTCCGGCTTGATGACAATTCAGCACCTTTGGATTTTCTGCCAGGCCAAGATCTTATTTTTTTTTGTTTTTTTGCTCAAAGTACCCATTTTGAAAAACCATTTTCGGGTGGCAGGTATTATTTTGATCCTCGATATTGTGAGCCGTTGCTATTGCAAAACGCCACTGAGAAAGGAATGAACCTGGTATTATCACTTTTTCTCAGCAATATTGACTTTGATTTATTTTTACAATGCTATACACAATTTCAAGCGCATTCCCGCTCAGTAAAATTGACGCCCATGCTAGTGACGAGCATGTTTAATAAATTGAAGTTTACAGCGAATGATTGGGAAACAAAGCGGCTTTTCGATTCACTTAATATTGCGCGATTGTTGGACTACTTGTTTGATGAGAATAATATCGATCAAAATAAGCAATATTATTTGGGATCGGTGTTTCCGTTAATAAATTTGCCGCCTGCAAGCTTAAAAGCACCACAAGGCCAGTCTAATATCATACCAGCAAAGGAAAATATTCAGCAGCAAGCCAAAATGTCCGAAATACCTTCTAAAAGAAGCCAAGAAAGCGCATTTGTGAGCCCTTCTGAAACGGTCATTGAAAGCAGGAGCGTCTCTATGCCCGAGTCGAAAAGACAAAAAACGATCTCCACGCCGACTATTAGCAAGCCGCTGATGTCTGGTTCGAATAAAAGCAATGCTAACTCTCGAAATATAAAAAAAAAAGAAACGGTGGGAGAAAATGGAACTAAGAGCAATAAAGATGAGAAAAATGGTGGCGGTGATGATGATGAAAGCGATAGTGGTTCTGATAGCGATATTTTGGAAATTAGCGACGGCGAGTTCACAGAGCTTCAAGTGGAGCAGCAGCAAGCACCCGAGCTTGCAAAAACTGACAAACGGAAAGCACCTAGCGTTGAAAGTGGCAGACCTCCAACAACGAGTACTGCTATAGCACAAAAACCAGGTTATTTATTGAGTAACAGAGTTGAACCTAGCGTGCCAACTGCTTACACGACGATCGTCCCATCCTTAGACCAAGGTGCCCCCAAAGGTCAAGCTATTAGCAGTACTGGTGTTTCAACGGTGCCATTTAGCGACTCACCAAAGAGTACGTTGGGTGGGCATGTGCAATTTTCAGCCAGTTTTCCTCAGGGTAGAAAAACAGGCAAAGAGAATGGAAATAACAGCAATGAATCAGCCGGTTATGATAATATAAATGACGATGTTTCTGACAATGTGTTTGACGATTCTCCGGTGCATGCTCCGTCGGCCACCAGTCCCTCGACCGTAAACTCCGTTGATCCCCAAAGCAATGTCAAGCATAGTGAGCCGGAGCGCTCGCTGCCCAAGCGGTCAAAAAGTATTCTGGATTACAGCAGCGCCAAAGAAGAGCATTCGCGTTTTGGTGACCGTATTGCGTTTGACAAATTGTTGAAACCTTTGAACGAGATCAGAGACGATGAGCGTCTTCAATTCAATGACAAGTCATTAGAGTATTTCGCTGACTTGAGTAATTTTGTGCTGCCGCAATTGCAGAAATATCAACAGCAAGACAGCACACCGACGCCGACCCAGACGCCGACCCAGACGCCGGTGCCGAACCTTACTGATGATGACCAGTTGATTGCGATGCTCCGCAAAGGGTTATATGATGAAGGGGCTTTGCAAAAATTCACGGGGAGCACAAGTCTCCCACCGCAAGCGTGGGATAATGTGGTAGCTGCTTTGCAAAGAAAAATCTTCCAGGTTGAAATGGAAAGTCAAGCGCTTGATGTGAAAGCGAAGCAGTTGCAGCAAGACATTAGCAGAGAATCTGCGTTGGAAGCAAAAAGACTACAAACGTACTCGGCTGGGTTGGACGTACAGTTTGCCAAGGAGATCAATGAGTACAAGCATGCGATTGCAAAAGAGCAGCTCAACATTGAGCGGCTTTTGTTTGAACAGTCAAAGAAAGGCGGTGAGCAAAAAGCAAGAGATCAGGAATGAAAAGTCCTTGGCGAGAAGCACCCAGTTCTACAAACACATTGTAAACGTTTGAACGTTATCTTGTTATTATTATTGCCAGCTGGCGGTATATGTGCAAGTTCCCAGAGGGAAAAAAAAAAAAAAAAAAATAAAGATTTTTTTTTTAGTAAAAAAGAAACAAAAAAGATATGTAGAAGTTTCGTATTCATCATTATTTTGCAAAAGCAGGAGGAAAAAAAAAAATCAAACAACGCTATTATGGAGGGTTTAGTGAGAAGCAACGTACTCAAGCAAGTCAACGACTCTGGCGGAGTAGCCGTACTCGTTATCGTACCAGGTAATCAACTTGACGAATTTTGGAGACAACAAGATACCGGCGCCGGCATCAAAGATGGAAGATCTGGAGTCGGACAAGAAGTCGGTGGAGACAACCTGGTCTTCGGTGTAGCCGAGAACACCCTTCAATGGGCCTTCAGAAGCCTTTTTGACAGCGGCCTTGATTTCGTCGTAAGTGACTTCTTTCTGCAACTTGACGGTCAAGTCGACAACGGAAACGTCGACGGTTGGGACTCTCAAAGCCATACCGGTCAACTTACCGTTCAATTCAGGGATGACCTTACCGACGGCCTTAGCAGCGCCGGTGGAGGATGGGATAATGTTGCCAGAAGCGGTTCTACCGCCTCTCCAGTCCTTGTGGGATGGGCCGTCAACCGTTTTTTGGGTAGCGGTGATGGAGTGCACGGTGGTCATCAAGCCTTCTTCAATGCCAAAGTTGTCGTTGATGACCTTGGCCAATGGGGCCAAGCAGTTTGTGGTGCAGGAAGCGTTGGAAACGATCTTTTCGCCATTGTATTTTTTTTCATTGACACCAACAACAAACATTGGGGCATCTTTGGATGGGGCGGTGATAACGACCTTCTTGGCACCACCGTCAATGTGCTTTTGGGCACCGTCCAAGTCCTTGAAGACACCGGTGGAGTCGACAACAATGTCGACGCCGTTTGTGCCCCATGGGATGTTGGCTGGGTCTCTTTCTTGGAAAACGAGAATGTTTTGGCCATCGATGGTCAAGGATGTACCGTCAGAGGAAACTTGGCCCGCGTATCTGCCGTGGGTGGAGTCGTACTTGAACATGTAAGCAGCGTACTCGGCCGCAATGAATGGGTCATTGATGGCAACGACCTTGATGTCTTTTCTTTGCAAAGCAACTCTGAGGACAAGACGGCCAATACGTCCGAAACCGTTGATACCGATGGTGACCATTGTGGATGATTGTGTGCGAGCTGAAAGGGGTGTGTGTAGTAGTGTGTAGTAGATGTGTGGATAAGTTAAAACAGATGTAGAACTTGATGAGGATGGGAGAGGAGGAGAAGAAAATAAAAATAATTGGAGAGGAAAAAGCACAGGGGCAGGGCTTTTATGTATGTTTGGAGCAGGATGGCAGACAGTGGTGGTGGTGGTGGTGATCGTGACGGCAGTGTTTAGCAGCCTGTGTGGTGTGATGTGATGCGCTATTTGTTGCTTAAGAGTATAGTACGATATCGAGACAAAGTGGAGTGCAATTTGAGGGGGGGAGAGACTTTCTGGCAACGCCGAGCAGTGGCTAAGGTCCTCCCCCACTGGGTGTGCGGTTTTCCCATTCTGTATTGCGGGCGTGTCTGATGTTGGGCAATAAATAAATAAATAAAATAATAAAGCATATAAAATAAAGAATATAAAGAAAATAAAGAAAAAAATTGAACAAAAAACAGAAAATGTGGAGTGCATGCACCAGCATCATCATGCGTGATCTCGCAGAATCGCTTCGTAGCCAAACTACAAAATACAAACTACAAAACACAATCAGACCCTTTTTGCAAGCTTGAAACCACGCGTGATTATTATAATTCATATATGCTAGCAAAAACAAAGAAAAAGGAAAATGTTAGAAATGGGCGCCCTTGGAAGAAAAGTTAAAGATATATATATAAAAAAAAAAAGAAAGAAAATCAAAAGCCGTATATGCTTGGTTAAAGTGGAGCAGCTAAAAATCCACTACACTGCCAGCTTTGAATTGAGCTCAGTTGTCCAAGACAGTGGTGTAAAGACCGAGACCAAGACCCCCTTCGCAGTCTTTGTTGCTGACTTTGTAAATGTCGCCGCCAGAGACTGGACAAGCGGTGAAGTTAAAGTCAACGTTTTCCAAGTACTTGTTGTTGAAGTAAAATCCGGTGGTGACGGCATGTTTTGGGCCGGTGCTGGCAAAGCCAACGTTGCCGGTGATTGGGTCGCTGTAGACAGCGCGGTTGTTTTGTTCGTCAACCAATGAGCCGTTGGCTTGCAAGGTGAGTTGAAGAACATGGGCGTTTCCAGCATTGATGGTAAAGTACATGGAGTCGTCAGACTCAAAGGTGACTTGCTGCAAGTGGATTGGGTTTGAGGTGCCGGAGTGGATAGCGGTGAGGGAAAAAGTGGTGCCTGCCCCATCAACTGGACCAGCGCTTTCTGGAATAGGAACGGCAGCAGCTTGAGCAGCAAAAATTGAGGCGGCGGCGATAAAGACAGTGGAGAATTGCATGTTTTGTTGTGGTGCGAAAAAAAAAAAGAATAGGAAGAGAGTAGAGGGTTTTGTTGGTTGTTGATGATGTTTTGAAAAATTATACAAAGCTTGTCCGATCCTGCCCAAAAGTGGGATGGCAATGGCCTGTATTTATAGCGGATTTTCCAGGGAGCCTTGCAACTTACAAGAATGTTTGTGATTCTAAAATTAAAATTTACCAAAAAAAATAAATAAATAAATAAGTAAATAAAAAAAAGCGTATTTGAAAGATGATATCATTAGTTTTGCTGGTTGCCAGTGTCCAAACAGAGAGAACCACTCGTGTACATGGAGAAGAGCGGTACCTCGGCAGTAACGGCTAAATAAAATGAATGGCGCTAGTGCCAATTACGACAGCAGAAGCAGGAGCAGGAGCAGCATGAGCAGCAGCTACATCCGGTAAATTGGACAGCAAGAATGAATGACGAAAGCTAAACATTGAGGATCAGTGAGAAAATGAGTAAAAATGAGTAAAAATGAATGAGAAATTGAGTAAAAAAGTGAAATGGCAAATGTGCTAATGCAGTTGGACGCAGTCTGCGCAATTTGACAGCAATTTTTCTATTTTTCTATTTTGTTTTATTTTACCAATTTTACCAATTTTACCAGCTTTTACTGCCTGTCGATGGGGACTCGAATTACTGGCGATATACAAATGTCTTGTCAACGGTTCCTGGCATACGCTACGCTACTACTGCTACTACTACTGTCACGCTGCCACTAGCTGCGTTGCCGCTAACGTGCACCGCCATAGCCATAGGTGTGCTAAAGTCTGAAGTAAAAAGTACGACGAGCCAGTGCCCACAAATCTTGGATAAGATAAAAAATACAGAGCAACGTCCTTTTGGCTACACCACGGATAAATGCGAGCGAGCGAGCGAGCCGTTTTTTAGTTTTAAATTTTATTTCGTGTCATTTTATGTCATTTTATTTCATTTTATTTCATTTTATTTCATTTTATTTCATTTTATTTCATTTTACCGAATGTATTTCTATTTTTAGCTGTAAACAATAGTAAATTACAAAAGCCCGATTACATTGTTGCCCGTGTGTGGTGCACATGGATGTACAAAGTACAAAGCAAGCACTGTCCAAATATCCGACACCCTGAGAGCAAAGAAACAATGCTATCGAATACTGGCTACAGCTGTTAAAAATAGACGTCGTCTTTATTTTGCAGCTATACCAAGCCAGTGTCTGAGATCCAGCTGCTAGTGAAATACCCTTCGTAAAAATAAGGCCCTGGCTTTGGCCCTGGCCCTTGCAGGGGGCTCTAAAACAATAGCATCGATGAACTGTCTCGATTGGGGCCAAAACCCACGTTGAATTTTTGTTCTTGCGCTATAAATAGACACACAAAATACAGCAAAAAGCACCCTCGGTGTTACGCCTTCCTGGTACTTGACTTCGCTCAAGGCTTGCGGAAGCTAGCCACTGCTAGTCTTGCGTCATGACATGGCACGGGAAGAGCTCAAAAAGCAAACAGTTGTTATACAGAGATGACGGCTTCGTGACTGGCTTGGGTCCCTGCTATTCTACTCTATTCTACTCTATCCTAAAGTACAGCAGAAACTCGGTGAATAGTGAAAGCTCCACTCACTTACTTGGCCAGTTACGCGTTTGTCTGATTTTGTTTGGCGGTGTCGGCGCTTCCGCATCGCCAGAAAAAACAAGTAAAACGTAAATAAACCAACAAAGGAAGAAAAAAAAAAAAAAAATAAAAAATTAAAAGCCAATGCGAGCGATGATGGTCAATGAGCATAAGACCCACAACCAAACACTTTTGTCTACTACTACTACTACTACTACTACTAATACTGCCCAGCACACCAGTTCCCGTTCCTCTCCATAAGATGTTGCTTAGGCTTTCCTCATGTACCAATTGATCCCGCTGAAAAAGCCCATCAACCACAACGAGTTCTTGCTTTCCAAGGACTACTGGATGAAAGATGACAGCTCCACAGAGTGCTTCAAGTGTCTAAAGCATTTCACCACCTTCAGAAGACGCCACCACTGCCGGCTCTGTGGCCAGATATTCTGCAGCAACTGCACCGCTCTAGTGTCTGGCGACCGACTCAATCATCAAGGCAACATCAGAATCTGCAAACTATGCTTATCCTACAACTTCAATGAAGACGACGACGACGACGACGACGATGATGACGATGACGATGACAAAACAACCTCCGATGAGTCTGCGGTTGATGAGGACGACTCACTGTCAGTAATCCGCCATCAGGCACTTCCCAAATCACAAAGCTCAATGCTCCATACCCATCATAACAACAACAACAACAACTCAGTAAGCTTTGCTTTGCCCCCAGACGATTCATCGCTCCCGCTGGACTGGGACTCAATCGATACCTCTTCTGGCGCTCTTTCTCACCCTGCTAGCACAAACAGCGATCCCAAGTCAAAATCAAATGAACCGAAACTCAGGTCAACAGCTCATCTGTCTACCCAATTTTCTTTGCCCCGCGTCGGCGATAGAAGCCACAACGCTACAAAACGAAACAAAAGCTTGAAGCGTGCCAAAAATTATACCCTCAACAGAAGCGCTGACGATACAGCCTCCACCAAATCCACATTCAATGTATTTTCCACCACCACCACCACCAACACCACACAAAATGCCCTACCCAGCGGCATAACCGACCCTTTGGACACTAACGGCACCGGTAATACTCGTCGCCCTGGCGCACAGCACGAAGCGCCAGAACCAGAAGCCATTTACGCAGAATTGAACCAAATCAGCAAATACCACTTGTCCAAATTTCTACACCAGTCTTTGAAACAGTTCCAAGTCACTAACCGCAAAGCTTGGGCAAAGTCGCTTCTCAAAGTCATTAGCCAGATTCAGCCAGTGGGCATTTCACAAAACAACGAAATCAGTTTGGATATAACCGCCTTTGTTAAAATCAAAGAAATACTAGGCTTCAGACCTGACACCAGCGAGTACGTCAATGGCTTAGTTTTCACAAAAAACGTGGCGCTCAAAAGCATGAAATCAAAGGTGGAAAACCCAGCTATTGCTATAATAAAGTTCCCCGTGGAATTTTCACAGGGAAATAATCAGTTCATGGGAATTGACCAACTTCTCGCTCAAGAGAAAGAATATTTAAACAAGCTCGTGAAGCGAATAATTTCCTTGTCACCCAAACCTGACATTCTTATATGTGGCTCACATATAAGCGGCTATGCTTTGGATTTGCTCAACGATGCAGAAATAACCGTTCTTGTGAATGTAAAGCCCCAGGTCATTGCACATTTGCAAAAATTGACTGGCGCCGACGTTGTTACCTCTATGGAAAAACTAACATTCCATCCCAAGCTAGGTAGTTGTGAGCTATTTGAAGCAAAAAGTTTCGCCTACAATAATGTCCGGAAAAACTTTGTCTTTATCTCTGGATGCAAGCCAAGCTCCGGCGGTACAGTTGTGCTAAAGGACTTCAACAAGGAAAATTTAGACAAGATGAAAACCATTACCGAATTTATTATATACTGCATGTTTCATCTCAAATTGGAAACTCATTACTTTAGAAACTCTTTTGTGTCCACAAACAAAGAAATCTTGGTGGATGACCTAAAGTCAAGAAAGAAAAGATTGCTAGAAAACGCGCTGGGCTTTTACTGGGACTTTGTGGACGCATTCTACAAATCCATCTTCTCCATCTCCCCTTCGGTGGTGATTCCCTTGCCGTATTTGCTAAAGAAGGCAAGGCTTTACGAGCAGCAACTTCTTTCTTTTCAAAACAAGTACGATATCCGCAATTTGACAGTCGACGATGCTAAGCATTTGATTGGCGAGTCCGTCATCAAATCCAACTTTGATTTTTCCGACGAGTTGCTAGTACATATCGCTGAGATTTTGGTCAACAAAAATGTCCATGTCTTGAGCACGTTGTTTAAGCAATTTGCAAGGCAGTGGGAGAATTTCTACACTCATCAACCCAATTTGCTCAACGTTTCCACGCACCAAAGCATTTGCTTCTCATACTCTACCACTATAATAAAAAACCAAAGCTACTGCGTTTTCCCCAAGATTTTACAGATCGGGTACTATTTGGACTTTAATGATACCACGCTAGGGCAATACATTGAACAAGTGATTAGTACCTCTTATAACCCCTGTCAGGAAAATTGCGGCGCAACATTGATTGAGCACTACAAAACGTATGTCCACGATACCGGTAAAATAACTGTTAGTCTTGAAGCAACACCGTGCCCAATTCCAGGGCTTCTGCATGTTATTTTGATGTGGAATGCATGCAAGTATTGTGGCCATAAAACCCCTGTAGTTCCAATGGACGAGGTCACTTGGAGATACTCATTTGGCAAATTTTTGGAGACCTCATTTTCGTCCATTCCGATAAACGTTTCCTTCGAGGAATGCGACCACGATTTTCAAAAGGACAGAATACGCTATTTCTGCTGGCAAGACGTAGCTATGAAAGTCGAGTACAGCTCTGTTGACTTGTTGGAACTTATTGCTCCAAAGGACAGAATACTCTGGAATCCGGAAGTGAGCATCAATTTGAAAATCGAAGCGTATGAGCAAGTAATAGAAAAAACAAGAAGACTTTTCAAAAGCATTTTGGATAGGCTTGAGAATGTTAAGATCGATGTTACTAATCAAGAGAAAGTCAACAGAGCCAAGGACAAAATCGAATCTTTAATATCGCAAGCTGCCGATGATGCTGCCTCAGTGATTACCACCGCCAACAAGCTTTATAACGATTACGAGCCCACCGACTATTTGTCATTGAATATTGTGCTCAAGCATCTCCAGGAATTGTGTATTGCTTGGAATAAGGAGTTTACCGACTTTGAAAAAAACTTTTTGCCTGAGTTTTCTAAAGTCTCGTCTTCGCAATTCTTCAAACTTTTCGGTGACAGATACACTTCAAACAGCTCAGATGTTCAGTTGCCCAAGAATAAAGAAAATGACAGTCTTCTCAATGAGATGGAACAAACAAGCGATGCTGATAATGCTGATATTGCTGGTAATGCGGATGTGAAATCAGGGCTTGAAAACCATATCTCAGCACCATACGAAGAAGGACTAGAATCTGTTGAAGAAGATCAAGACAAAGAAAACAAACCGCTTGACCAAGACGCTGATAAAATGCGCGGCCGTGACGATCATGCTGAAGCAACGGTTCAAGAAGAGTTGCCAATTGGTGAAAATAACAATAGGCCTGCCTACACTACTAAAGTGTCTATGGTACCTAAACTAAAACTCTCGAGTACCAATGTTAAAGCGAAAATCCATCAAATGGAAGCGTTGATTGCCAATAATAGTTTATCCGGTCATAAACCTGATTTGGCTCTGCCGAAAAGCCCAGCAAGCTCATTGCAGCTGCCGCTACTGCCCTTTGCTGATCCTAAGAGCCCGTTGAAGAAAGATTTCGTCTCGTATTATCCTAAGGTCTCCAAATTGAAAAATTACTTTGACCAGATGCAAATACAGTTCAACAAACAGCTAGAAGAACAAAGATTGATGGAAAGAAGGCTTAATGCAAGCAAGTACCGGTCGATACCCGCAATAACTTCACAGCCGACTGTTAAAGTTTACAAAAGCGTTAATGACGCATTCACGGACGAAGATGTGAAGGAGGAAAGCTTGAAAGAAGAACCAGCAAAGGAAGAACCAGCATATGACGGTGCCGATGATGATCATGCTGCAAAAATAGAAAGCACAAAAACTGACCCAATTAAGCCTAAGACTGATGTTTTACGAAATTTGGTTAAAAGGAACGACAGCCGATCTTCATCATTTGGATCAATAGATCTTCTACGCGGCTCATCGCTGTCACAATCACCACCGTCACCCGCACCATTTGCACCGCATGCTCTGGAGCAAACAGCAGTCCAAGCGCAAATACAACAGTCCAAACAAACCCCAACGCAGCCTGCACACAGTCAATCATTGGGATCAATAAGTTCAGAACCGCGCGATCAAAAGCCGAAAGATGAGGTTCATCAGCAGGCGGCGGAAGAAAAAAACTCTTTATTATACATGTTAAAAAACCTTTTAGCAGACCGCACCGCGCTTTGGAAACCTTTGGAATCACCACTTGAGCCATCTGAGCATATTTTTGTTGATTCTGATGTAATTATCAGAGAAGACGAGCCTAGCTCTTTGGTCGCATTTTCCTTGAGTTCGACCGATTATGTGCAAAAGGTGGCATTGATGAAGAAAGAAACTTTGGCTGCTTTGAATGTTTCAGACTATGAAATTGCCAAACTCGTCCCAGGAAGCAAAATGGAGGATAAAATTTTGGAAACGCAAATGTTGAAAAAAACCGCTATACACTTAAAGTATCAGTTTCTAGATGAACCAACAGTTTTGTCTTGCAAAATGTTTTTTGTTGAGCAGTTTGAGGCCTTTAGAGAAAAATGTGGTATGGAAAGCAACTTTGTGCAAAGTTTGAGTCGCTGTGTGAAGTGGGACTCTAACGGTGGTAAAAGCGGTTCGGCATTCTTGAAAACTTTGGACGACAGACTCATAATAAAACAGTTGTCTTATTTGGAATTGGACTCTTTTGTGAAGATGGCTCCTAGCTATTTTGAGTACATGGCACAAGCACTATTTCATCACCTACCCACCATTATTGCCAAAATATTTGGTTTTTACCAAATCATAGTGAAAAACCCAATCACCGGCAAAAACTTCAAGATGAATGTCATAATAATGGAGAATTTATTTTATGACCGCAAAAATTTGAGAATTTTTGATCTAAAAGGCTCAATGAGAAATAGACACGTTAAGCAAACCGGCAAAGAAAACGAAGTTTTACTTGATGAAAACATGGTAGACTACATCTTTGAATCGCCGTTATTTATCAGGCATCACAGCAAAAAACTCTTGAGGGCATCATTATGGAACGACACTTTATTTTTCAGTAAAATGAACGTAATGGATTATTCGCTAGTGATTGGTATAGACACGGAGAAGAAAGAATTGGTGGCTGGGATCATTGACTATGTTCGTACGTTTACTTGGGATAAAAAATTAGAAAGCTGGGTGAAAGTGAAAGGTTTAGTTGGCGGTGGAGGAAAAAGACCAACTATTGTTACACCAAAGCAGTATAAATCGAGATTTAGAGCAGCAATGGAGAGATATATCTTGGTTGTTCCTGACGCATGGCATATTTCAGTTTCCGAGCAGTAGCTGGTTATCGCCTATTTTTTTTATTTTTATTTTTATTACTATTATTTATTAATTATTCTTGCTTCGCTTTCTTTGTTCTTTTTTATGTCTTACGGTTTTTACATTCTTTCGTTAAATATTCTTTTAATTTGCTTTATTTTGCCTTTTCGCCATTTCGCTTCACCACAAAACTTTTAATACTTTTATTTTGCTCTTTTTTTTCCTTTCTTTCAAAAGTTCCTATTGTTCTATGTGTTCTACTATATGCCATGCATTTCGCCTAAACTGCGCTTTATGGTTATGGTTATGGTTATGGTTATGGTTGTGGTTGTGGTTGTGGTTGTGGTTGTGGTTGTGGTTGTGGTTGTGGTTGTGGTTGTGGTTGTGGTTGTGGTTGTGGTTGTGGTTGTGGT
>JXWR01003208.1_pt1 | contig 16335 bp, 7 predicted proteins | sample 315541 | NCBI WGS metagenome assembly JXWR01 (sample SAMN03273951, study PRJNA271842) | soil metagenome | isolation source: rice field ambient CO2 | place: India: CRRI Experimental farm Cuttack,Odisha-753006 | collected 2013-12-17
TGATTAATAAACATTACTAATAACAATAACAATGAAAATGGCCCTCAGATCCTCGCTTAAATGGTTATGATTTTGCCACTTAATGTTGAGTTCAAATTATTATCTTTGGAGTAAGCTTTGCACTTGAGCCTTTTAGCCAGCAGAGAACAATTGATAATATACAAAGTGATTAATATTAGCATTAATATGAACATCATTGTCATCCTACCTGGAGAGTTAAAAAATTAAACGTTAAGAACTAAAGTGTGCGAAATAAGTAAATGAAAAGAATACAAAAAACAAATAAAAAAAAGCCAACTAAAAAGTTTAGAAAAGAAAAAAATAAAATAAAATAAAAAAATAAAAGAAAATAAAGCAAAATAAAATAAAATAAAGTAAAACAAAATGTTAAGAGTAGATATAATAAGTTGAATATTAATTTAGTTGAAATAATAGTCTATCTGTATTGTTTGCTTCTTGAAACCGTGTCCTTCTATAATTTTCAGTTACTGCAATTTGTAAACTTTCCAATCAAAACAATAGCCAAAAAAGTGAAATTCGATTCTCATTCTCTTTTGTAGTAGCAACAGCAAGGCCTCCAACGTTAGGTAAACAAGGTTCTCAAAACGTCTTGGAAACTGTCATCGATCCGCGAGTCAGTAGACTGTTGCCTAGCTTGTCTAAACACTTGGTTAAGCTTAATAACCTTGGTACAGTTTTCAATTCTCGTAACCACGTTATCCAACATCATCAAATACTCATATTCTGAATTTACATTAGGATTGCGAACAATACGAAGGATGTCTTCCTTTGACTTCACTTTGTCTTCCGAAATCAAATCCCCGGGAATCGTCGTACCGGCAAACATTGAACATACTTTTTCAAGCTTTATAGCCACGACTTCCAACTCATAAAGATCGCCAATCTTGATTAGCCCGCCGAGGATCCCGCTGTTATTTCTTGAAATTGCTTGATTGTCGGCCCCTGGTTCAACATTTCCATTATTGACGAAATTTATTCTCTCTTCGAGTTTCTTAGGGAACAACAATGAGATGAACTCGGGAGTTTCTAATCCCTTGAGCTTCTTTTCGCCAATTTCTTGGATCGTGTAGCCAATGCTCTCCAAGGTATCCATTTCTCGTTCCAAAATGCCTCCTACTCCTTCATCTCCATACGCCTCCTTGACGGACTTTGTGCCAGCTTTGACCTTCTCATGAACTGCCAATAGTTTGTTGAACTCTTTCAAGTAGTCATTACTAATGGTGATTTGTCCGCCATCTGCCACTGAGCTAACTCTCGAGGCGCGGTTCACCATTGGGCCAAAATAGTCCATTCTTCCAGTAATCGCGTCTGGCTCGCACACCGGGAACCCCCAATGGATACCCATTCGCACAGAAAGCCCTCTAAAAATCGCCACGTTTTTCGAATCAGTAATCTCACAACACTGGCTAGACTCAAGAATCTCCACCGGCCAGTCTGCTGTCAACAACTGCAACTGAACATTGAAACACCATACGAGGGCAGAGATCGGGGTGGGGAAAGAGACCATGAACGCATCACCTTCAGTCTTAACTTCATAGCCGCCAACAAAACGCAACTGTCTTCTCATGATTGCGTTATGGGTCTTGATTGCACTGCGCATCCCACTTGGATACGTATCCCAAAGCAACGTACTGTTCTTGATATCGGTGAAAACCATAGCCACTGCCCCCTCTGGTGGGCTGATCTCGTTATTGAGTCGGTTCAAATTAGAGTCGTACAATCGTTCTCTTCTCTTTTTGATTGGCAGCAATAGGGACTCCTCGGCAATACTGAATCTCGTTTGACGAAGGTTCGATTTTTTCTTGTTGCTTAAAGTCAACACAATCACAGTCATCTTGTCCTTAGCGCCGTAGGAAATGGCAAAATCACGTAGCTTTTGAGCAGCAATCATTGGATCTTTCTTGTTTTGACTAATCACATCAACGGCAGTCTCAAACGAGACAAATTCCCATAGCTGGCTAGTTCCAATAACCAACATTTCGTGAGTCGAGGCCAACGTCATTGCTTTGATGTGAGGCTTCGAGTTGATATGAGGCAACAAGTTCAAGAACCCAACGGCTCTAGAAACTTCAGCCACTCCGTCAAGCTCGCCTTTACTAGAGACAAACCCTCCGCTTAATCTGATTCGTTCAAATTCGTCTCTGGTGGTAGGATCATGTTTTTCAGTCAATAACTCATGCTCGCCGTTACTTTTCGAAATCAATCCCATCCCGTCTCCGATGTTGGCGGCGTAAAGGTTTTGGCCCTTGATGTAAACAATCGTCATACAACAGCCGCTAATGACATCTTCTTCAGCTAATCTGTACGGATCGTCGGATTCTCGAGCTGCGGCTTCATCATTAGCGTTCTGCTGCCAGTAATTGTTGATTTCTCTATTCAACGACAAGAACGATCTTCTCAAGCTGTCTTCAATCGTGTCCTTGGGTCCTTCTTTTTTCAACTCTTCGGTGAAGATGTTCTTGAATATTTCCTGCATCAAATGGCAAATCTTGTGTCCGTGCTTCTGGTTTTCGTTTTTGCCATCAAACAAGCAAATCAACAATTCATCCTCGTGGCCTCTAAAGTTGTTGTATAGAATCTCTCTAGCAGAAATGTTGTCGCGCTGGCCCAAAGTGTCTGCAATACCGTATCGGTAATTGTAGATTTCCGACGCAGTAGTACGCACTCTGGTGTTGATGGACTCATCAGGCAATGACGAGTCAGAATTTCTCAAGGTGACATCAATCAACCCAAGCACCCTCAAGTGCTTCAACGTGACAAAGCTATCGAATCTGATGTTATCAAGCAACTTGTTGCCGCTATTGGAGTGGGTGTACTGCCGGCTGATCTCTAGTCGCTTGTTACCGGAAAAATTCAAATACTTCAATTCCAAGTTCCACTGCCAGTTCCAGTCGTATTGGTAGTTTGAAATGTTATACTTGAGCTGGTTTGATCCGGCATCCAAAACGTTCAACGTTCGAATCTTGGACAAGTCATAAGGCAACGTATGGATCTTGTTGCCATTGATGTGCAACGCTTTCAAGTACTTGAGCGTGGCAAAATCGTCACCGGGCAAGTTGTTCAACTCGTTGCCGGACAAGTACAACTCAATCAACTTAGGCAACCGGCGCAAGATGCCTGTGGGTATTTCAATCAACTCATTGTATGACAAGTTCAAGCTTTTCAACTCTCCGAATATCGAGATCGACTCAAAACAGTCATCAGAAAGTCGATTGTCCGCAATACTCAAAACTTGCAAACTTAGAGCCAAGTCAGTTAGCGCTCCTCCTAGATCGCCGCCATGGTAGTTCAACTCATCGATGGAGTTCAACCGTTCCCTATTGTTAGTATTACTACCGCTACCATTACTACCACTATTGTTATTACTGGCGTTATTATTATTATTATTATTATTATTATTATTATTGTTGTTGTTGTTGTTGTTGTTGTTGTTATTTGCAATGTTATGGTTGAGGTTTTCAGAAATTGAGTCAAGCGAAGTTTGGCTGTCTTCCAACTGGCCGCTAACCGCGGAAGACTTTCTCGTTTGAATTCTTGACGAAGTAAGCGAAGACTTGCTGGACTTTGGATGGAGCGGGAAGTTCTGCAACAAGTTGGAGGATAAATTCAATTTGGACAACGGGCAGTTCCAAATCGTGTCCGGCACAAACTTGATGTTGTTGCCATGCAAGTCCAAATACTGCAAGCTGCGCAAGTCACCAATTGATTCGGGAATGGATTGCAAATTGTTGGAATACACCGAAAGATAAACCAACTTTTTGAGCGATCCAATCTGTGAAGGCAAGTACGTGAGCCCGTTTTTATCCAAGTGTAGCGTTTCAATGTTGCTCAACCTTAGCAAGTCTTCGTTTGTCAAGGAGGTCAATTTTGCCTTTGACAAGTTCAACGTAGTTAGCGATTCCAACATGATGTCGTTGAAGGGAATCTCGATGATTGGGTTTCTGTCAAATAGGAAAACTTTCAAGTTCTTAGCCTGGAACTTGAACCGCGAGACATTGTTCTTACTGGCAAACAAGCGTTCCAAGTTTGGCATCAATCCAGCAGAATCAAAGTTTGTCAAGTTGTTATACTGGATGTTTAGTTCTCGCACTTTGGGCAAGTCGGCAAAATATTTCGGCAATGTTTGGTTTAGGCAGTTGGTGGCCATGTTCAAATGCTCCAAGTGTCTGAGCTTCACAATCGACGGAGGAATCGATTCTATTTGGTTGAAGCTGATATCCAAGCTTTCCAACTCCTCGAGCTCGGTGACCGGTTCGGGAAAGTGCTTAAAATTGTTGGACGACAAGTTCAAAACTCGCAAGTTCTTCAAGTTCACCACCGAGCGCGGCAATTCGGAAATGTTGTTGCCATTCAAGAATAGCTTGGTCAAATGCGTCAACGAGCCAATTCTCTCTGGGACAACTCTAATCAAGTTATTCTCCACCGTTAGCTTGGTGAGCTTTTTCGCCTCGAGCAAATTTATCGGGAAGTGGGTGGCTCGGTTGCCCGCAAAGTACACTTTTCTCAAGTTGTTGCAGCTGCTAATAAAGTCCGACGGCAAGATGATGGAAGGATTCCCCGAGACGTCCAACTCCTCAATCTCGTACGTGTGCTGGTAAAAGACCAACGGAATCACATGGAGCCCCGAGTCGCTGAGGTTGACCGAGGTGTAGTCCTTGTTGGCCTTCAAGTTTTCCTCGCTGTCAATAGACGGCTGCGAAAAGATATTGTCCTCGAGCACAAACTTGCAAATGTACGTGATGTCTTCTCTTCCAACAAAGTTCAAGTCGTCGCGCTCGCTGTCGTACCCAGCAAGCAACAAGATAAAGCACTGGATCTGCAACGGGCGGTCTTCCAAATCCAACACCTTGGTAGACTTGCCGATTTTGAATACGATTTGGTAGTTTGTAGCATTCACTAACCGGAATTTTTTCTCGCACTTGGCCAAAAACTCGCCGACTGTAGTGTCAACGGGCGCGGAAATCGTAGTGAAGGAATTGTCCGGTCTGAAAATCTTCAATGTGTAGGACCCAGTGACCAAGCTCAACGTTTTCAAGAGCTCGGGCAAGCTTTGGTTTTTCTGGTTATACATTGGGTAAACGTTGGGGGTTGGCGGTGCTTGGCCATTCTGGAACAGCGACAGTTTTTGTGACTTTGGCTTCATCACGTAATTGTTGAACGTTATGCTGGTGTCGGTAGGTTTCCGCTGAAGTTCAAGTCTACTCCCACGGTGGTGCTCACCACCGCCATCATCATCATTGTTGTTGTTGTTATCTGCTGAGGCAGCAACATCCGTTGGAGAGAAAGGCTCATCATTGCCACCATCAGCCACGGTATGGCGAGACGGGCCGCTATTTTCAATACTGCTATCAAAACTCTGGAACCTGTCATAATTGCGCGGCTGGCCCTTACCAGCCTGGTCATCATTACTATTGCGAGGACCAAGAGTGGACTGGTCGTAATCGGTGGCGGTAGCGGTGGCAGTGCCGGTGGCAGTGCCGTACTTGCTATTTGATCTCAGCAACCCTTCAACGCTTAGCGGATCAGTGGACTCATTAAGCTTGGCCAAGTCCAGATTAGAGTACTGCGAGCTGATCTCGGTATTGTTGCCGATGGAACCACCGAGCCTGTAAGCAGTTGAGCGCCTGGTGTTGTATCCGCTGGAATACGTTTTGGATGATGGGGTAGAAACCGAGTAAAACCGTTCATCAATATTGTTGCTGGCATTGTTGGCATTGTTGACGACGTTGAGGTTCCCATCGTCAGAATTGCCCTTTGTCATTCTTGGTGGGTCCAATGAGTTTGCTCTTGATTTTTCCTTATTCTTTTTATTGATCAATGTGAGATCAGGCTTAACTCCCCACGAATCAGGCGGTCTCCATCCTTTTGAGCTAGGGATAAAATTACTGGTATCTAGTCCGTCATCGCCACCGCTGAAAAAGCCATTGTCACCCACACTAAAATTGCGGATATTATTATTATTGTTATTGTTGTTATTGTTGTTGTTGTTGTTTACTTTGTCAGAACTAGCTGCTCTTGAAATGCCGGGACTGTTTGTGGAGATAAACGACGGTTTTTTGCCGCCACTGACTGGAGATCTGGGATAGCTGGCGGAATTTCTACTATTGGCATTATTATAGTTGTAGGAGTTGTTGGTATTGTTGGCATTATCGGCATAAACTACTCCTGCCATGCTATCTAGATTGATGTCAATGTCATAAAATGACGGCTTGGATAAGTTTGTCCCCTCTGAGCTGTTGTTGGTGTTTGCGCTGACCGACGAGTTGCTTCTTTCTGACGAGATTGACTTTAATCTGCTAGATGAATGGAAATTGAAAATACCTTTTCTAGGGCCATGGTGGCTTTTGGAGCTGGCTACCGAAGAGTTTGAATTTTGTCTAGTTTTCAATGGGCTGCCAGTAATGTTGTTGTTGTTGTTGTTGTTGTTATTACTATCGTTGTCGTACTGCGTCTGTTGTTGCTGTTGCGCTTGTTGATTATGCTGTTGTTGTTCTTGCTTCTGTAACTGCCGCACCTGTACTTGATGCGAAGATAGAGCCAGCCGTGAGGGTTGTTGTTGCTGTTGCTGCTGTTGCTGCGGCAGTTGCTGGTAATTATACTGCTGTTGTTCATCAATGCCGCCAAATTCGCTGCTTGTGTCTGGTGCCTTTCTTGGATTTATGAGTTTATTTAACAATGGATTTTTTTTACGGCTGCCCTTTTTATGATGCGAGGGCTGGATTGGCACCTTTAATGGAGGAATATTCGCCACTGAGGGCTTTGGGGCATGGAACCCTTTGTAACCTTTTGGCAAGGCGCCCAAACCATGATGGTGTTGATGATAAGCAGGATCCTGGGGAGAAGATTGGATACTAGAGTGTCTGGATTGCGGTTGTGACGGTATTGGCAGTTGGCGCGATGACATTTGTTGTTGTTGCTGTTGGTCCTGCGGCTGATTGAAATCCTGGAATCTGAGCTTAGTGTATGATCTATTTTTGGGGACTGTAATTTCATGCTGCTGCTGCTGCTGCTGGCCAGTTTCCGAAAGCAGGGCGTCGTCAGGTCTATCAGAACTGAAGCTATCCTTGCCCTGGGTGCCGTCATCAGAATCAAAAGCAGCGTTATTGTTGTTGTTGTTGTTGTTGTTGTTGGAACCATCAAGCTTTGACCTTAGAAAAATATGAGAAGCGGTCTTCTTGATTGAATTTTTCAATCCTTGACCAGCTTTATGCGACACTGATTTCAAAGACGCGTCATCGTTGTCATCCGGTGCTGGTTTTCTAGGGGAGTTTGTGCTTAGCACTTCTATCGACGGAAGATTGTTGTTATTATTATTGTTATTATTATTGTTATTAATATTAGCAGCAGCAGCGGTATCAGCGGTTCCTGGAGAAGCAGGAGGGACAAGCCTACGGGGGGAGAATCTTCCGGAAGCGCTAGGAGGATTGTTGTTGTTACTGGAGTTGGCTAGGGATGATGGGGTATTGGCGATAGAAGACTTCCTGCTGCTGAGGGGCGATATATCGCTATCGTGTGGGCTTGTGGAACTTGAAAAAGCGTTGGAGAATCTGGATTGCTTGAGAGTCGATATATTTGGGTCAGAGTTGTTTCTGTAGGTTTGGGGGCTGGAGCTGTCGGATTGGTGCTGCTGCTGCTGCTGCTGGTGCTGCTGCTGGTGGTAGGTGGGCGGCATATTTGAAAAAGGATAGTTGGCGGAGGGGATGGAGTTGTTGTGGTTGCGTCTGGTGTTGATGGTGTTGGAGCGGTTTATCTGGTCAATGATGTTGCTGTTTGCATTCTCAGCGGGAGGGCTGCCTGTGGTAGTAGGGCTGGGATTTGAGGACATTGATTGCACTATGAGAAGAGAAGCACAGGGGCGGGGCGGCGGCGGCGTATCGGCAGACAACAGGTGTATGTATGGTGTATCTATGTGACAGAGAGGATGGGAGAATGAGAATGTGTGTACAGAGAGTGTGAAGGAAGAACAGTAGTAGTCAAGTAGTCAAGCAGTCAAGGGTTGAAGTGGATGGATGTATACAGTATACGCATGGAGCAGCGAGCGTATAGCAGATTTTGATCAAGAGCAAGAGCGGGCGGCGGGACACTCACTCACTAACTAAATAACTAAATAACTTATTCACTCACTCACTCACTTGCTGGGGGGCACTAGGGGAAAAACAGGAGAGTCGTTGTACTAGGAGCGCTGGCAGAGAGCAGTGTGCGTGTGTGTGTGGTGGTGGTGGTGGATGTTGTACTGGAGTGTATCCCAGTGGACGTCTGTGTGTGTGTGTGTGTGGTAGTAGATGCTTAGCGCAATTGGAATGAGTATTGCCGGTGGTGTAGGATAGCAGAGTAGTATATAGCATGGCATAGCATAGCACACAGCCAAAGTGATTCATTCGACAACTCTCTCTCTCTCTCGAATGGTAAAAACAGGAATCGAAAACGCCCAGCAGCAGCAGCAGCAGCAGCCGCACGTCTCGGCAGGAGGGTAAACACACACACACGCACACAAAAAAAAGAGAGATCCGAAGAGCCACGTGAGCAGGCACGTGAGTTGTGTCACGTGTAATGCAATTACCTAATTGCTTACGTGGACCGCTGGTTACATAAGCGTTTGCGTAATCAAAACAGGGCTCGTAACATTTTCATGTGTGCCAGACACAACAAATGTTTATATATACGCCGACAAGATATATAAAATAATCAATTGGTAGCAGAGCAGAGCAGAGCAGAGCAGAAACGACAGCCGTCTAGTCAAACGGAATCGGCCTGATGTTGTTGTTGTTGTTGTTGTTGTTGTTGCTGCTCTGTTCCATCTCCCGCGCCGCAATAGCGCTCGGCAACTTGATCCCACAACAGTCGCCCCAGCTGTGCTGGTGCACCACCGGAAGCCCCTCGTCGCCATCTGGACCTGGACCTGGACCATGAGTGCAAGCCCCGTCATGTTGGTGATGGCCACTGCTGCTTGACGCCGTCGTTGTCCTTGGCGGCGAAACTCCCTCTGGCGCCCTCAAGATGCTCCCGAAAAAGAAATGCTGGATGATTGGCAACTTGGCCAACACTTCTGCCTTGTACATCTTGACCATCCCCTCCGAGATCTTCTGCCACGTCTTGACCCCGCTGATATCATCGAGCATCGGGCTGTGCCATCTGAGCGACGCCGTCTTCACCTGGTTGATGAACCAGATACAGTGAAAGTACATGTACTTGTCCTTGAACATCTCCACGTACTCGCCATTGTGGATGGACTTGGGCCGCAAGTGAGGGTGCGGGGCGAGCTGCGAAGCGCCAAACAAAAACGGCAAGAAATGGTAGTCGTCGAGCCCCCACACCCCGTGCGACCCAGCGGGCTCTAGCCAGTACTTTTGCTGAAGAATCCGCATTAGAGAAATGTACCGTGTGAATATCTTCAAGACGATGGCCGCAGCGTCGTCGTCGCCGTGTAGTATGTCTAGCTTGGTCAAACATAGCAAGAAGCACATAAAGTTGAGCTCGTGGCCTGACCCGTAATCGATTCTCGTTCTATTTCCCCACGACTCGTTCAAATATACGCACAATTCAGTTCTCGCGTCCTTGCTGTCACCATCACCACCACCATCGCCAACCAAATGCTTCTCGGTAAGCCCGCTTATCCCTAGCAACAACCCGCTGCTCTGCTTTCTCACCTCGTCGTAAAAATCTCTAAACTCCACTTTGCCAAACCGCGAGCTGTTCTTATCCTTAACCACGGGGAACTGTGCAACGATCTGCTCAATCTTGTCCAACACCAGAAGCACCTCCGTCACCGCACTCGACACCTCGCACTCAGCGTCGTTGGTCTTGCCTCTCACTGACTCTGCAAGCTTCTCCACGAACGACACTAGCTCCTCGTACGTCGCTGAGCCCTGCCATTTCGCCAAGTCCTCATTCGTCAAGATTCTTCTCACAGGTCTGATGAACAGTCTGCTGCTGTTGCTGCTGTTGCTGCTGCTGTTGCTCTCTGACATTCTTTCTTGCTTTTTCTCCAATACGTCTATAACGAAACAAAAAGAATACAGTTTGTCGCCGTCACTTGTATATACCAGCAATGGGATCGAATTATATAAAAAAATGGGGCACCGTGCCGGTTCTGGGGTTACCCGGAGCAAGCGTCCCAAAACAGCAGCAGCACAGCATGCATTGCAATCAATGTCTTGCTACTGTAAATGTTTGTTCTACCAATAATTACTACTGTCCTTCCTACCTGCAACGTAATATCATAAAATGTAATATTAGAATATGCTAAAAGGATTAAACGTTATACGAGAATATCAAAAAGAAAAAACAAAGCTTTTTGCTGTTGCTGTTGCTGTTCAAAATGTGAACAATGCAGTCTTCTTCTTGCCGAATGGATAAACCAAGATCGAAGCAGTAAACAACCCAACAGTGATCCCCACAGCCACCTGGATCATAGAGAACCCGAACGTCAAACTGTTACTCGAGTCGGAATCGCCACTCGTGGTGGTGGTCTCGTTTTTCAAGGACGAGACAATCGCGTCAGCGTTGTTGACCCCGGCAATCAACGAACTCTGCGAAGCGATACCGGATGGCACCTGCACAAAGATGGCCGGAAGCATCGCACTGATAGCCAACCCCTTGTAGATTCTCGAGTACAAGTTACCCAAGACCCCAATGGCCATGGCTGCTAGCGCACTCGTGAACTCAGAAGAGCTGGTGAAATGCTTGGACGAGAAATACGAGACAATGTACCCCACACACGCAATAAACACCATGGTTGGGATCTGCTTCCAGCTTGCTTGGTTGATGGTGGAGAGCGCAATGGCAAACAATGGCACAAACAAAATCTTGAACTTGTCGTTAACAGTGCCGTGCAAACAAGTATCCGTCCCCACCGCGCCGTCGTCGATCCAGCCGTAAATTGCCGCACCAATAGTGATACCAAACGAAAGGAAAAGCGAGTAAATGATGGCGTAGAACATTCTCACCGAGCCGTTAACAATGTTTCGTGACTGCAATTCCATAGAACCGGTCAAAATGATAAACCCGGGCAAAATCAAAGCCAACGAACCTTGAACTAATGCAGGGAAGCAAAAGATCCGGCCATGGTGAATCGAGCCCAAGGCTCTGCCCAAGAAGCTCACCACTATCGAAGCAGCAATTTCAAAAACGTTGGAGTACATTGCTGACTTTGGAGAAACGTAAAACTGCAAGAACCCAACACAGCACCCGATAATGAAACAAATTGGCATATCGTGCCAGTACCCACCAAAGGCAAATGGACAAACCATTGCCGAGCCAAATCCGTAAATCAAAACACAAAGCCATGGCGGATACAACGACTTCAGATCCATCAAAAAGTCCAATTTCTTCGAAGCTTCGTCCACGCCAATCAAATCGTGAATCACTGCTTTGTAGATCTGGTGAGCGTCGTGCAACTTGGCAAAATTCAAACCTTCCTTGGTTCTGACTAGCTGCATTTCCGTGGTCTTGGTGGTTGGATCATTGAAAGCAACAATCATGCATCCAGGGAAGTACATGAACTGCCCATCGATTTCCAAAACTCTAGAGGTCATAACCATGTACTCTTCCAATCTATGCGATGGAGCACCGTAGATCATAAAGGCGGTACATATTTTCAAAATGAAATTTTTACGCTGAAGCAAATTGGCCAAATGCACCGTGATTTTGGCTTCGAGCTTCTTCTTCTTCAACTTCTTGTCGGACTGCTTCTTCAATTCCGCCTTCTTTTTAGCAGTCATTGATGGTTTGAACGACGGCATATCCGCAAATAGCGAACCACTGCTCGACTTGACACGGTCATGGGACGATCCAACCGCCGTGCTGGATGGTGATAACAAGTTGGTGCCACTGCGCCCGCCCAATGCATTTTGGCGCATATTTTCAGTAGACGCACTATGGGTCAATCTGCCGGTTTGCTTTATTTCGTCGTCAATGTTGTCCACATTGTATGGCAAGTTGTCTGTCGAACCGGCATCGTTAAATCTGGTGGAACCAGTCCAGCCAGTGGTGCTCGTAGCCGCGTCATCCAACACACTAGCAGAACTAGCATTTTGGGCTGGCAAATTGTACATTTTCATCAAGGTGGACAAAACACCTTCTTGCACTCTTTTTGGCGGTGGCACGTATTCGTCAAACTCAAGTCTATCTCTCATGACGTCGTCTGGGCGGTCATCCTCCAAATCATCAGCATTGGAAATTGGGCCATTGGCTCTTTCAGCGTCGTACGAAGTGTAGAATAAGTCGCCAAGAGAACTTTTACTAGAGCTTCTAGAAATTCCTCCGCCAGGGGAATTTTTATTGTTTTGGTTTTTGTTACCAGGTTTAGGTTTTTTGTGAAAGAATTTGCTGACCTTGGAAGTATGTGCATTCATGATTTTGTGAACTTCATCTTGAATTTGTTCTTTTTCGTCATCGCTGTCATTGTCATCATGGTCACTTTGTTCATCTTGGGACTTTCTGAAAAATCTTCTTGGATGGTCGTTTGAGAAAAAGTCTAATTCAAAATCGTTCTTGCCATTGTTTTCGATATCTTGTTCTTCATCGCCATTGGCTCTCTTTTTGAATGAATGCTTGAAATTGAGAACTTTGGTCAAGAAGTTGGAAGCTCTGGAATCGCTGTTGACGGAACTGATCTCTGCATCCTTAATATTGTGGCGGTTGGTGCCAGTGTTGTTGTTGTTGTTGTTGCTGTTACCACTGCTGTTGTTGGTTTGGTTCGTATGCTCGGCCTCGTCGTCACTGGTGATTTTTTCTTTTTCCTTTGAGTTGTTGTTGCTGGAGGTGCTTTCGGAGTCGGAATCATAAAAAACCACGTTTCTTTTTTTTTTCTCTGGGTCCGATTGCTGAGATGACTGCAAGTTGGCAGATGGTACATTTGTTGATTGTTCTTGTTGTTCTTGTTGTGGTGGTGATGGCGACTGTTGCTGGGTCGTAGCATTTGTATCGACAGTTTCTGCTACTGGAGGCTGCTGCTGAGCGATTGTTGGCTCGTCTTCATCTTCATCGTCTTCGGCCATATCGTCAAAATCACTCGTGCCAATGTTAGACCTAAGATATTGAGCAGCATCTCTTTCCACAGAGTTTGCTCTCTGGCGACGCTTATCTTCGGACAAGTTTGACATACTCAACTGGCTGGCTCTTGATTTTAGTGACGGGTTTTGGGCATCAGCGGCGCTTAAGCCAGCAGCAGCACTGCCGGCAGTATTAGCAGGACCAGTGCCAGTGCCAGTGGCGGCGGCACTGCCGACGGCGCCAGCGCCAGCGCCAGATGGGTTTGTTTGGTCAGCAAAGTCAGGGTTGGAAGCAGAAGCGCCGATGGAAGTGAATGTAGGCAAAGAAGGAACGGTAGAGTGAGACACTGGGTCGTCTTCAGGGATAGTTGGCGAAGTTCTGTTAAAGCTCTGGGCAGATCTAGATCTTCTGTACTGGGGTCTTGCGGAAAAGTTGTCCTGGTTTAGCTCATTTGGGGTATTAGCGAGAGAAGTTTTCTTCTTTTTGTTCCATGGAGGGTTGGCGGGCATGGTAGATGGTGTTTAGGATGGTATTTAGAAATGGGTTGACTTTGTGGTGGTGGATTCAAAGAAACCAGTGGAAGCGATGAAAACGGGGGAAGCGACAAAGATATAGGAAAAAAAAAAAAAAAAAGTAAATAAATAAGCACAGAACAAAAGTCAAATGGCTGCAGCGAAAAGCTTGCACTTGGTGAGTGAATGAATGAATGAATGAATGAATGAATGAATGAATGAATGAATGAATGAATGAATGAATGAATGAGCGAGTGATTAATTAGTTTCAGGATCTGATGATGCGCGTTCTAAGAATAGACGGCTGAGGGAGCGTGCAAACTCTATTGTACACAGCGGCGAACGGTGGACTGTGTGTGTGTGTGTGTGTGTGCAATACAGATTGCAGCGGTTCTGTCTTAGCTATAGCTGCTTGAGATACGGTTTGTCGGTCTTGTTGTTGTTCTCAGATGGTGGATGTGTAACCTTAAAGGAAAAAAAAATAAAAAAATAAAAATATTTTATTTTAAAAAAAATTTAGTATCACAGTGCTTAGCCTAGCGTAGCTTAGCGTAGCTTAGCGTGGCCGCGGACAATGAGTCTGAAATTCTCGAGAGAACCACCAACGTAACAACCAAAGTTAGTTAGGATCCCAAGAGATCCTAAGGAAAAAGGGGCGAAATGAGGCTAAGCAGAGCAAAACAGCAAGAGAACTTCTGTGTTGCACTGTGCGATTAGCTTCCAGCGCACACACACACCTTGAAGTTGAAACGGTTGTATAGGCTGTATGTAGCGTTAGCAATATTGCAATTGCAATTGCCACTGCCACTGCCACTGCTATTGCTGAGTTGATGATGGATAAGCTGTTGAGGGTTTCTCCATCTTCCGCTCCGGACCGAGCTTGGGCTCTCAAGCTTCTGGGAGCCCAGAGGCTCACAACAAAAAAAAACCGTGCAACTGCTTGCAGGCACTATGCAGTACCTACCGCACACTGCGTATTGCTGCCTAGCTCTGTCTAGCGCTGCCTAGCGCTGCATTCTTCTATGTGCATTGTTTGACGCACATGGCTGCTGATTGTATTTCCATGCAAGCAACGGTGACTGCGCATTCTGGTACAGGGTATCGCATTAGTTTTATTACCCGCTAGACTGTCCGCTAACTGCTGAGTCACTGCTGAGTCAGCGAGAGTGCCATAAACATTTTATATATATAGAATGGGCTCCCAGTGGTCGTCAACATGCCAACATATCAACAATTGCTGGTGCTGCCAGCAACCACGCCATCGCAAGACTCCTCCCATATTGCTGGCTTCTTCTGGCCAAACCCCAAGGGCAATATACTGTGCGCGCGACGGTCAAATCCATCCACGGATATCTGTGGATAGATAGTTAGATAGTTAGATAGATAGATACAGTTTAGCATCGTTGATCGACGTCGACGACAATCGGCAGCAGTTTGTTTTCTAAACCGCACTGCGCTGCTGCCCTGTCGCACACACTCGGCCAGTGTTGTGTCTCTGATTTCAGGGTCCACTGAGACATGCCTGCCTGTATGTAGTATTATCGCATACATGAGATTGACTGCCCCCAAATCTATTGTTCTTGTTGTTAACTCCGCGACTATCGTAATCGTAATCCCATCCTTGCTCTCGCGGGATGCTGCTGTATGCTGCCTAGCCATGGCCACTATTATCTTGCGAAATTTTAGACTTTTTCTTTTTTGTTATATTCATATCGTTACGATAGTTCTGTCCCTTGTTTTTGGTTGTCGAAAATTTGCAAAGTCTGCTACAATTTCATTTACTCATATTTGGCCAAGAAATCGAGGAAATAATAACAAAACCATAGGGCAATATTTTAGATAAATAACTATAAGCCGCATGAAAAGACAACGTAATATCAACAACAACAACAACAACAACAACAACAACAACAACACGCTTATTTGTGTCTCTACGTCATCGCAGCGGCATTGCAGGGCTTACATGCTACATCCCTACGTAGTTGCACAGCCTATAGTGTTCTTCAGTGCTACTACTTTACTGCTAAGAGCCGGAAAAGTTTTTCTGATAATTTTGTCATTTTCTTTACAGCGCATGCTGTGCGTGCTGTGCGTGCTGTGCATGCTGTGCGTGTATGCGACTTATGCACCGCATACCGGAATTTCTCAATCAGCCGTATTGAGATCAATATCAATTTTGGACAGTCACTTCTCAGTAGTAAATCTAGATCTAGATATCATATTGCGATCCAAGCATCTATAAGTTAGCAAAATTCTAAAAGTTACATGGTTCCCCCTCGCTCAGTCAACGGCCAGCCAACGGCTAGCCAACGGCTAGCCAATAACGCGGCCCCCTTTGGATTCTCCACCATAGTGCTGTAGCAATTCTTTTGTAAAACGTTTTTGCTTTGGTTATTCTTCTGCGGCGTTTTTGGCAAGGCTTTAGCCATTACAGTTGCAACAGTTTGTAACGCTTTGCAATGTTTGCGGTGATACATCTTGTAAGTGCATGTATCATTGCAAAATTATAGATATACACATTACGTTACAATTCACAAAAGACTTGCTTTATCCTCATTGAAATTCCAAAGCACACCATGTCCTCAACAGAGAAATGATTCGAGACATGAGCTTGATTAGTATTTGCAAAAAAAAATTCAAATTAAGATTCCGTTATTTATCCTCATTTACCGTGGTTCTTGGACACTATGAGCGGCCGCAAAAACCCTTGCGGAAAAAAAAAAAAAAAAAAAAAAAAACCGGCAAAGAGTCAAAGTCCACTCTTACTTGCTCTGTCTGTGAAAGCATCAGCATCATGAGTTGAAAAAAA
>JXWR01000994.1_pt1 | contig 16308 bp, 5 predicted proteins | sample 315541 | NCBI WGS metagenome assembly JXWR01 (sample SAMN03273951, study PRJNA271842) | soil metagenome | isolation source: rice field ambient CO2 | place: India: CRRI Experimental farm Cuttack,Odisha-753006 | collected 2013-12-17
GAAATGCGCATTTCACGTGGGATATCCCATAACACCAATACTACAGCAAAACGCGTTTGACTGCATATATATAAAATTCCAACATGTTCAATTGTAATTTTCACTTCATGCTACATAACCTTATTGGTGACCAAACTTACAGCACAGCTTTCTCAAATGTCGAAAAAGTAACATAGTTTTGGTTAAACTGATTTGTATATTCTTACATAATCAACCGTAGTATAAGTACCATGCTACATCGGCATGTATCCCAAACTCTTCAACATCTGCTGCCATTCCACATCCATTTTGAATAATATCTCTAATCATAGCCAACGGCAACGTATCACCACAGTTGTGCAACCCAAGTATAAGCACTTCATTGAGGGCTTGATAGTACTCATACTCCAAACTTTCGGGAAAATGCTTTTTGCCAAATGTCACTAACAGCCAATCGCTAATGTCTCTAGCAGCAGCTCCTTCATTTTCCAGTTTAAGCTTATTTTTGAAAAAAATTAACTTTTTTTTATGATTAATGAAATTGCTATTTCTTTGTAAAGCACTCCAGAGCTCTTGGAAATTTTTATTCAAAAAAGTTCCGCCATATTTTAACATCGAATGTATGGTACGCAATGCATGAATGTTTATCCTTATATCCAATGATTCAGCTGCAGCGGTCAATGTATACAGCCACAAATCGTATAAGATTGGGTATAGCTCGCGAAGTTCAACCGCAAGAATCTGAATAATTTTGTGCAACATGCTATAAATTTGAATCTTGAGTGAAAATGAAGGATACTGCAAAAATCTAACACAGTATGAACATATTCTTTGGACTAGCTGATACAAGTTTCTCGGGATGTGGGATTGGTATTTGAACATATCATCACCAGTTTTCTCTGCATCATCTTCAACCTGAGTACTACCTTCAAAACTCTGATCTTCGTCATCACTATCGACTTCATCTTCATCCCTAAATAGAGCTTCATTAGCTAGCTTGCAATCGCCATTGTCTGGTTTGTGTTTAAAAAGGTCAGGTAAATCTTTTTTGGAATTGTCCAATAAATCAAACATTTGCTCTTTGCTCGAAATCCCCCATGGCTTTGCCCTTGAGCGTATTTCTTCCTCATGTTTATCAAACACATTTTCTTCAAAATTGTGACTGGCAACATAGGTCTGATACACCGAGTTGAGAATTTCACTGAAAGCAGCGAAAAAACCGTTGCAAAGTGCTGTGTATCCGTGATACATATCCAAAAGCACAAAACTGGAATTGATAACATCACCCAATTTCTCAATCAATTCCACCCCAGCAATCTTGATAAGCACAATCAAAACTTTTATAGTGTCCGGAGTGACTGCAATATTTACCAATTTCAAATTCAACGAGTCAAGTAAGTAATCAGAATTCTTAATAATAAGGTTTTCGATCGATGTGTCATTGTAAACATTTCTTGCAACTTGAATTGTTGCGTTTTGAGCGTGCGTGACAATCATTCCTGAAGGAGATGATAAACTTTCAATGACGGGGTACAAATAATCAATGAGCTCTGGTTCAAAATCATTCTTCAAAAACAGCGACGCAGCAGCAATAGTATCAAGGGATATAGAAACTGCCGTATTTTCTAAGTGTGCAGATCTTTTACTCGTTACTCCCATAATACTGTTACCGGAAGGAAAGTCTGTCCCGCTGGCTAACATGGTCTGTGCCAACTCTAGCATTGAAAGAACTCCTTCCGCTATTTTTATCTGCTGTCCCTCAACCGAATTTTGTTCATTTTCAGGAACTGTTTCTATATAATGCTCTTCGTCGAAACCGTTTTCTGCCCCATCAAGATCGAGAAATTGATCGATGTTGAAACTGACATCACTGACTTGCTTTATACCAGAGTATTGAATGCTTGCTCCTGTCACTATATTATTGCAAGCCCACAAACAAATGGACTTATGTAGCATCGAGTGACCTTGATTCAACATAAGCCTTTCGATTATATCTCCAGCAATGGAGTACTTTCCAAGAGTTTGAAAAAAAGCTTTTAAGGTCGATTCCACTTCAGCCGAAAGAATCTTGCTAAAGATGCTCAATGCTTTATCATCAAATGCTTTATCGCTTGATAAAATGGAACTTTTTCTGGCCAAAGCAGATAAGTTTGCCTGGAAATTAGCTTTTTCTTTGCTGGTGGCATTATCTGATTTAGCCAAAGTTGGAAATGAGGTGCTTTTGTCATCGGTAATTTTCAAATTAAAAATTTTTTGTTTTGAACCCAACGATTCATGGGTGTTTTGCAAAATTATTAACTCATCCATTATCTTTTCAATTAGAGCCCCAAGAGATAACTTAAGTTCGCTATCCACTTGCAGTTTCAGTTGCAGCTTTAAGAGGTAGTTTGTATTAAACATTATTGTGTTTATTTTTGCTGTGATTTCTTGTTGATCTGAAGAGTAGAATATCGAACTCACTGCTACTGCAGACTTTTTTATTAAATCTAATAAGCGGCGTTGTAATAATGTTTCATTTTTGCTATTTATACCTTCGGGCTCAATAAGTTCTTCATTATTTCCAAGTAAATAGCACGCATTTTCAGTTAGCTGCTCATCGAGCTCATCAGGTAGAACTTGGTGACAATTGGCAAGTATTTCTGTAACAAATTTTAACAAAGAAGCTTTAATTTTTTTGTTGGTCGAGTTACGGTATTGATTGGTAAGCTTAGGTATAAATTTTCCTAAATTTTGGGTAGTGGCTTCGAGCCACTTCGAAGTTCGCACTGAGTGGCTATCTTTGGGCTTTATACTTTGTGTTTTGTTACCGTCTGCCAGTTTATGTGGCTTTTTTAAAAGTAATTTGGCAGTTGTCTTTGGGTCATTCTGTATTTCAAAATCCTCGTCGGAAAGTAAGTAAACTAGAAGTTTTTGCAGAAAATTTATGGTCAGGATAATTGTTTCGTAATGTATTTTCGCGCCTGTATTCTCGATAAGAAACTTCATTAACTTGGATATTATTCCCGGAAAAATTAATGTCACCATGTTTTTATCTTTAATGATATTAAAAACGAGAAATTCTAAGCACTGGATTGATTCCACTGGTAGTTCATTATCCTGGCTGCTAGTAATGACTACAATAAGCGCGGAGATAAAATGCACTATCGAGTTTTGATTTTTTTGAAAAAAGACATCTTGCTTCCCATTAATATTTATTGATTTCAACAACGACAATGCACACGAAATACACGTTTTCTGTAATTCTGTTGATTGCACTATGTCAATTTCATTGCTGTCGGCGCCCTTGCCACCATTAGTGAGTGAAAAGGTTAAGAGTGGAAAGATAATAAGCAAATCATTATTGAATTCCACTATCCAGCATTGATCAATGAGGATATTTAAAAGCTTGTAAACGTACTCTAGTATCTGATTACTGAGTTGTGGCTTATTGAGCAAATTGCTTAGTAGAAAGTATATGTATTCAGCAACATTGGGATCAATGGGCACTTCGGTTTTTGAGTTACATTTGTAGTATTTGTTTCTGATCTGGTCCAAAGTGCCGAGGAGAGTAGTATGTAAGTTATTCAATGATTTAGAAATTGAAATCAAATTATCTTGAAATTCAGTGGCATCTTTCACTAGCACAAGAGACAGTAAATGTAAACATGCAGGCTTAATAGCCCTAAATAGCTCTTCCGTGGGCTGCTTGCTCATATTGGGTATTGAGCGGTTTGAAAGCTCTTGGTGTTGATATATTTATATATATTTATATATATTTTGGTTCAATTAATTCATGACTTTTTAATGTTCGGACTGGGAAAGGACGATGCCCATAGAAAGAACCGCGACAACGGAGCACCCGTGACCGAGAAAATATATTACTTAATCCGAGAGACAAACAGTGTTGTTGCAGCGTTTCAACATCAATGCTGATATTAACTTGTTAGTTTTTCTCTTTTTTTTATAGATCATAAAGTAAATAGGCATGATTTACATTAAAGAAAACGCTATATGTGTGAAATTATGTATTTGCATAATGTGTCTAAATTTGGCCTATAAATAAATGTTTTTACACTCTAATATAAATGTCTGTACGATCAGCCAGGGCCTCGTTTGTGGCTAATAAAATTGGCAATGTAACTTTGTACAACAAGTCATAAACTCTGAGAGTAGGAATTTTGAGCTTCCCACTGGCCTTTGGAATGGCTTTAAATTTCAATTGTTGTCTTGTGAATGGTAGCACTGGTAATTGGGCTACGTTTTTATTGTGCCCTACAAGCTCAAAGTTTTCGTTCGACTCGATTGCGGTGGAAAAAGTGAACACTCTTGGGGTTGGGTTTTCAATGACATACTTTAAAGTACAATATTTGTTTTTCTTGTCTTGGTCATTCTGTTCCCCTTCAGAACTTACTGTGTTAAAAGAGTGCTCTAATTCCTCATCACCCTTGCCTTCGGCGGCAATAGCAATAGGAGCAGAAGTAGCAACGCCATAATTTTTTGTGGAGCTAGTTTCGGACCTAGCAACCTCAAACAAAACTCGCGGTTCAAACAAAGGTAGCGTCAATTTCCAAATTTGACTTTCGGTATAATTTTCAACCTGCTTAGTTTCTCCCTTGTGCTGTCTTGCCCACTTGACAGCAATTTTAACATGTATTGGAATGTTAGCCTGACTCAGTATGCTATCCTTCGAAGTCACAAAAAGTTCTTCTAAACTGTACTTCCCACTAGCATCCAATTGCTTAGGGCTACTATCCTTCACATCATTCGAACTCAACTTGTCACACAAAAACCCATTGGGGTTCGGTGTATAGATTTCAACATTGGTCTGCAAGATCTCAATAGGTACGGTGCCTAAATACTTGACTGCAGATTTACCAGTCCAGGTTCTAGTATGGCCGGTATATGCTTTGTTATTGTACTTGTTGACAGCATCAAACACAAAAGCGTTCGGCAAGTCTTCAAACCTGATCGTTGGCAACACACCAAACGAAAACAAAAATGGCGAAACTATTGGGATACGAATATTCAATGTGTCCCTAGTTGATAATGACTTGGTTTTCTCTTCAGACTCTTGCTGCTTGGCAATATTATCACCAGTGAAAAAACTGCACTCAATTTTGATAACAAAGTACTTATTTACCACGTTCGGTGCCCTGATGAATAACGAATGCAGCCTTTTGGAATGGGCTTTAACCTCAGTGAGTTTCAAGTCAAGGTTGGAAGTATCGCCGAGAACCTCATTCTCTTTCAATTTTTCTAACTCTTCGCTACCGTCCCACTGCAAGTTGAAAAGTGGCAATCCACCCCCACTAATGCTATTAACACTACCACCGACACCAGATCCATTTGTGCCACCCAGACCAGCATTTGCGCCGGCGCCAGGGACAGCAGCACCAGCGAAGTCACGCAAGTCCAAACTATTTCTAGGAGAAGTCACTTGCGATGAAACTCTTGAGCTCGGTCTCGTTGTGCCATGGCCATGTTTCGCCGAGCTATTGTCAAATACTCTAACCAAAGGTCTGAAAATCAAGCCAATATCCTCACCATCTTGGTTATCTACTTCAAGTTTCAATTCATATACTTCGTTGCTAAAGGCATTCGTCGGATTCTCAACAATGATCTCCGTCTTTGGCCGCCTTGGGATGACTACTGTTTCGTATGGATTGGTCGTGCTGATTAGTTGCTTTAACAATTTGATCTCTCGATTTGACTTTTCAGGTTTCGCATTTGTAACCCAGAAAAATTTGTCTTTCGGCATCTTGTTGACAAAATAATTAACATTTACATCAGTGTTATGAGGAGTAACACGAGCAGAATTGTTACTGGCATCTAAAAACAGGTCATCCGATTGAACAGCCGATACCGGCATATGAAGCTTCAAGTTGAATTTTTCATGATTTATGGTTAGTACGATGGAAGATACAGTATTAGTATCAATCTTGCTTGCCATTTGTGAGAAATGAAAAACTTTAAACTCTTTGGCCGAGAATTCTGAGTTGCAGTAAGCTACTAAAGCTTCTCTTTTATTATCATAATCAGCCTTGGCCCCTTTGTCTTGTGTTTTCCCTTCTTCTGGCTTTTGCTGTTGCAGCTGAATCTCAATTTCCTGTTTCTCAAAATCTTCAAAAGGTATGTCCACCACGGTGGAACTTGGTTTACTTGGGTCATGTTTCAACACTACTGGCAAAAAGTATCCATTGAACTCAATTGTAATCGTATCAATAACCATAGATTCAAACAACACTCCTGTAAGTAAACTTTGCAACGAGAATTGCATTTCACAATTGTATGATAATGGCAACAATGGCTTCTTGAACAAAAACATTCCCGTGAAAATATTTGGTGGTAAAGCTGCATCATCAGCAGGATACAAGTTTATAGTAGGCTTGGAGCTCTCTTTGTCGAACTTGATGAATTTTGTCAAACTAAATTGAGTATCAGAGACTAACTTGCGTAACTCTGTAGGAATAAACACCTCGTCAATGATAGCAAGATCTAACCCATACAAAATTGCTCCGTTCCATTTTCGTAATTTGATAAAACAGTTGATCAATTTAACTAAAATGACTACCACCACGCTCTTCCAGTTTTCCAGCTTATAGTAATTCAAGCAATCTTCATAGAAAGCAACTGCCTTTTCGTAGTTTCCTAAGCTGTAAGATTCTTCAGCGAGCTGGAAGTTAATGTAGGAGATTGATCTTTCAAATTCAGTTTCTTTGGCCTTCATGAATGACATGAGCGCTTTTTGTAACAAAACAATCATTTTTTGATGGAATGGATACTGAACATTTCTTTCCACAGGCAAGCACAAATAATAGTCCACAATTTCCCCTAGCACTTGACCAACTTGTCCTTGGGCCTTATCTTTCTCATCCAAGCTTTCCACTGCAAGCACATTATTCGGGACTTCCACCGACTCAATAAAAAACTCAGCATCACTTTCTGAAAAGATCAACCGTTCTTTTCTTGGTACTTGAATATTTTTCCGCTTTGCTACGCTCTCAGTCTTGGTCTTAGCTCTTCTTAAAAAACTCACTGCTTGCAAAAAGATATACCCTGGCTGAGGCATTGCAAGGGCGCCAAAATGGTAATCAGTTAAAAGAGCCTTATCAATAGGCACAATGTATTCATCTGCAGTGACGCATAATTCGCCGAGCCACTCGAACTGGATACTGAGCCATGTAGAAACCGCATAAGAGGCTGGGTTGATATTTTTGCCCTTAAGAAGGGACACCACGTTTTGGATATGGTTATCGAACCGGCGGTATGCTTTATTTGGAAGCTCCAAATACAAGTATTCTCTAACAATGCTAATAGTGAGCACGTCTAGCAATTGACGGGTTTGATGCCAAAGAAAAACCGCATTTTTGTTGTTACTGACTTGCAGCAATGGTATTGCACGGGCTAAAATCGTTAAGGATTCATAGGCTGACTCCAAATGCTTAATGGACATTTCATTGTTTTGATGGAAAAGGTTAATTAAGGCTAGCTTAACTGCATATCTAGCGTCCCATTGATCCATACTATAGCCGCGAATAGTACTATTATCGCTAGCTAATATTATTTCTTTGGTGATTTGCTGAGGTGGATTGACCCGTTTGCGCCTAAGTTTCTTTTCCAAGTTGATGTAGTAGTCATAGCACCATGGCTTGATTAAATGTAACACTGCTTCGACAAATATATTATAATCTTTTGCTGTACCGGCTGGCAAGAATAAGAGCCCAGTGCGAGGGGCAAGCCCCGTCATAGTTCTAATATTGTTGATACGGTCCGCAAAAGCAGCTTCAGCAGCAGCTTCAGCAGCAGCAGCAGCAGCAGCAGCAGCAGCAGCCGGACCAGCGCTGGCGCCAGATGAAGCTTGTGGCTTTTCAGCAACAATGATTTCAATAAATTTTATTCCTGCATTCTGCAATTGAGTCTTCATGCTGGTGATTTCCAAAGCTAGCACCTTATCCGACTGCAAATAGTCTGCTTCACTCAATTGGTCATTAGTATTCAACTGATGAATGGAAATGAACACGGCTGGCACGAGCTCGCGATACTTGGAGAGCCATTTTTCATCAAGGATGCCCTGTGGATAAACTTGGCTGTCTTTATTGAATGGAGACAATGGCGACTTGCTTTTTTTAATTGTGCTACTATTGTTGTCACTATTCGCACCGGTGCCCAAGGGCAATTTGAATTCGTCATTGTCGACAAATTTGAATTTGTAAACTAGAGCGTCTCCTCCAGCAGCACTAAAGTTTGTTTTGGTTAGCTCGCTGACCCAAATATCTTCATCCACGTCATGATGTTGAAACAACGAAACAAGCAGCTTAGCAAACTCAGCCGTCACTGCAGGAAGTTTCCTAACTAAGGATGTAGCGTGGCGTAATAATGGATGCTCTGCGTTATTTTGTTCATCATCCTCATCCTCATCCTCATCCTCATCCTCAGCATACTGTTGCTGCTCATTTTCGTCATCAGGGCCACTATTATCATTATCACTGTTGGCGTCACCATTATCATTAACACCCGGGACTTCCAAACCTTCATTATTCTGCTGCAGTTGCTCATCTGTCCTCTGGGTTCCCTCGATCCCGTTTTCAGCTTTGGAATCATTGTTTTCTCGCTGCTGTTGTAGCTGTTGCTGCTGTTGCACAAGCTGATCCTGAAACTTTCGTGCACTTCGTTTTCGATGCACCGTTCGGCTCTTGTTGCTCTTGTTGTTCTTATTAATTTTGTTTTTTCTGTTTGCCTGAGCAGCGGTCTTTTGATAATGGTGATTATCTATGATTGTGTGCTTGCCTAGACCTTGAATGACCACCAACGGTGCTGGCTGGGCCACGTAGTCTAATGGGTAGAATTCCATGTGGATAACAATTTACAAATACTTGATTAGGATGGACCAATTTAAACTGCTGGTAGCCTGTCTTGTTTTGCTTGCTAGCGGCGCGGTAACTAAATTATTATTATTATTATTATTTAAACACAGGTGACAGTATATTGGTTTATTTATTTAACATCATAGAGACAAGTACTATGACTCTGGAAAAACAGTTCCTACGGCGTTCCGTATTATAGAAAATGTGAAAAACCCTTTGTAGATTTTGAGTACGATAAAGTAAAGAAAGTAGAGGAAAATTTCGAAATTGGACATTGTACATAAATATTTACTTAGGCACCGGTAAAATATCGTAGATCGAGTCCTTCAAAACAACAATCAGTTAAGATCTCATAATTTCTTAACAAAAGTAGAAAATTTTGCTTACAAACCACTTTTGCAGTATTAGTTCCTAAAAAAACAAAAAACAAAAAACAAAAAACAAACAAACGAAATGACGGCCACACTTGCAACCAAGTACCACAATTGAATTGCATCGCTCTTAAGCAACACTTCATTATGCACAAATACCATCCATCATAAATGTACACTTCAATAGTCGAACTTCGGAAAATACATAAGAAAAAACAAACAAACAACCAATAATTTAACAACCTTTAACAGTATAATATTTAACAGTATAATCTTTAACAAAACAACATTTTTTGAATAATCAAACGTGTGACTATTATCAAACTAACGTAAGAAGTAAAAAAAAAATAAAAAAGAGCATTGACTTTATTATCGCAATCACTATCACTACAAACGCCACAACCAGACACAAAATTGCAAACCTGCAACATTCCCATTTCCACTTCTACTCATTCTATGCACTATTAATTTTTCTTTTCCCACAAATTCCGATCATTGCTTGGCCAACTTTTTTCTCTAACAATTGCGCTCTTATTCCTGCTCAAGATCATGTAGAGCTTGCTGAACTACCCCCTGACTCACTTCAATAAGTTCACCATCATGATTAAGCTTCCGTTGAAGACGAGCAATATGTTCTTGATCCAATATGGACGACAGTGAACTTTTATCGCTGTTGCTGCTATGATTGCCAAAATTGCTATTGCTAGTGCCATTGCTTTGAATCTCAGCAGTGTAATTTCTGAAAAAATTTACCTGTTTATTCAATACGTTATAGTTTGAGCGTAAGTTGGAAGACTGATTATTTATTCTTTGTAGCTCTTTGAAGAAATTTTGCTCTTCTGTGGAAATTGGCAGTGTGTTGTTATGTATACTTTGCGTATTATTGGCTTTTTGTTTTCTTTCTTTAACCTTTTCAAGTTTGCTAATTAGAGAGTTCAATTTTGCATCAAGTTTTGCTTGTCTTTGAAGAATATTGTTGATTTTTTCTTGTCTTGGATCAACAAGCTGCTGCTGCTGCTGCTGCTGCTCTTCTCCCGTAGCGGTGGAGGCATCTATCAATGTCACTCTCTTAATTATTTCAATCACATCATTAAGTTTAACCAACTGATATTCCAATTCTTGTTTTAATGAAGATAAATTAAACCCCAAATTCACTTGAAAATTAGTTAAAAACAAAACATTCTCCATGAATTTGTTAGTTATGGTATTCATCACTAATATCAAATTAGTATTGTATTCTTCAACTTCGGGATTTTGACCATTTAAATCATCTTTTGGTTTGATATTAACTCTGGAAAACTCAGCAACTAAGGCATTATCATTCAATTCTTTGACAAAATTATTGATTACCAAATTATTGTTTTCAAATTGTCGTTGAAATAGTTTAAATTCAACTTGTGGTCGTGTAGCAAAATTTAATTGCCTTTGATTTTGCCCTTGTCCTTGCCCTTGTCCTTGTCCTTGGGTGGTTAGCTCCTTGCCTTTTGAATTTTTTTCAAAACTAACAGTTTTAACCACCAATTCTTGCCCTTGGTTCACTACATATATGATGAAAGTATCCTGAACTTCATCACTGACAATACTAACTCCCGCTAATCTTTCACCGCTATTATAGGTTGATCCACTTTCATAAATCTTGTCAATTTGCAAAAAATTTTGTGAATGTTGAGATTTAACAAGAGAATTCACTTTGACTTCCCCCAGCTGGTTGAAATTTTCAACAATCAAATTATTCAACTCTTTACCCCATTTGAAGAAATCAATTTTCAACAAATGCTCCTTGTTATCAGCAGTATTGACCCGCACAAAAAATAAGCATGGAGTACTTGTAGGGATAAGTCCAAGTTTCAAACTTGAAGACGCTGATTTTCTCGAAGATAACTTGATGCACTGTAAAACCACCAATGAAGGGCTTAATAAGAAATTCATTTCATCATCATCAATTTCATCCTCGTTAAAGTCCAAAGTTTGGTATGGGTCGTCGTCGTATTCATGCAAGTAATCACTCCCGTTTTGCATGGCATCAGACAAAGAACTGTTCCATCTCATTATCGAATCATTATCTTGAATCAAAACAAGCACATCGCCACTACTGAAGGCCAAATTAATTAAATTGATATCACCATTATTTATGCAACTGATATCGCAGCCTTCGACAGAATAATCATTTGATAAGTTATTTGGTAAGTTTTCAATTATTAATGGACCTTGTAACTTTAAGCTTGAGTTGGCTGAGTTTTCCTCCATATTTATAATCAAAAATTCTTCAAGGATCCCTTCATCATTATACTTGTATTCTTTTTGAAAAATTTTTCCGTTGCTAGGGTAAAGAGCACTGACATAGTATAATTGCATCAGTAAAGACACCTTCTGTAATTGCAATTTTTCAATAATTTCAGCTTCTTCATCACCTTCATCATCTAAAACACCGGAATGTATCCTTTTATTGTTTTCAAAAAATCCGTTAAGTTCTTCAGTAACTTTCTTGAACATTATGGTAGTTTGGTCATATAATAAGTCAATGAATTTTTGAGGCACGGACATATTCACTGGATTGAATGGGTATAGGGAATACAAATCTCCTTCCCTCGTGAAAACATATAATGTCAAGCATCCAACAGGATCATTGAAAGTTTGGGAGCCAAATGCAATACCCACAGGTTTCTGAATTGAATTTATAGCATTGATAGAGAATGAAGCTTCTTGCTGCTGCTGCTGCTGCTGCTGTTGTTGTTGTTGTTGTCCTGAGTTGATCAAGTCAAAATAGTCTTGTGGTTCATTGAAAGAATTTGCCAATTCAAATGATCTAATAACAGAATCATTTGATAACACCACCAAAGTGAAATCATATTTTGCAGTCGGACTCCAGATAGCTTTAATAATCTCATTTTTATTATTGTAAATTGTTGCGCCCACCTGATGATAGGTCACTGATATTTCCTTTATAGCACCTCTACCATTTTGAGGTCTTTGGCCTTGCTCTTGTTCATTACGGTTCAAAAATCCACTCGGTGGTAAAATGAGCACATAAACTTGATGACGGCACACTGCGGCAAGAAAAGTTCCTGAATTATTAAGGACCAAATCAATGATTTCGTTGCTTATCAATGGCAAACTCAAGACTCTTTTCGTGTATGGTTTGTTGTATAGTGAGACGCTGATGGTGTTGTGGTTGGCAGTAAACACCTCATTGCCGTTCCTAACCGCTACCCTGTTCAGCATTATGAGAAATTAATATAAAGGAATAAGCAGTAGCAGCAATAATCAATGTGCAATTGGAGGGACGCTGTTGCAATGGTGAGTGATTGTATACTGTCTTTTCTTTAGTTGTATTAATCTCAGTATTTTTTGTTTTTATTTTTTTTTCGTTTTTTCTCCTTTAATTCCAGGCGGTCAACGGGAGGTGTATGCACCCCATATACTCCGCGGCACTACATCTTCTCCAGCTCTGCTACTTTGCACCACCAGACCATGCCGTTGCACTAGAATGCCCCAAATCCATGTTTGATATTATTTATAGATACTCTAGCTGCTATCGTCCATGTTATACAGTTCATCAGCGCTGTTGGAAATGCCATATATTGCACGCCGCTTTGTATATAGGCACTCTTATAGTAAACGGTGTCCGGGCAACTTGAGATGTTCAAAACCGAAAAACCGAAAAAAAAAAAAAAAATAACTGAAAATATTCAACAAGACGAAGTAGAAAACGACACCAGAAGAGACCGAGCCATAAGATACTACGCTGTCAATTAAGCAACATCCAACCGCCAACACATACCAGAATGATCAGAATACTAGGCACCCGTTTCTTCAGTGTTGCTTCCGTTTTTCAGAATGCTGCCAAAGCATCCGGTGCCAGCGCTAATGCTACTGCCGCTGCTGCTGCTGCTGCTGCCAAAGCGGCTCCAAAATCCAGTTGTGTCGAGGGCACCAGTCTCAATCTCCAGATCAAAAAAGCCGGCAAAGAGCCTGTAGCTTTGAAAGATGAAGAATATCCAGAATGGTTATGGGACCTTTTGAGTCCGGCTAAACAGACACAGATTTTAAAACAGGATCCGATAAAGTTTCAAAGAAAAGAAATGAGAAAGCAGAATATTAAAAAGATCAAATCTAATAACTTTTTGTCAAAGATGTGAGAGGACCACCCTGGTCTATGATTCAGAATTTCAGTTTTCAATACTCTTTTTTTCCCTCCCCCTCCCCGTTTAATTCAGCTTGTACATATACTGCACTCAACGTCATTAGCAGGAGAGCTTTCAATGTTTTCTTTTTTGGGAACAGCTACTAAGCTGTTGTGCTGCTACCATCAACTAGAACAATTTATGGGACAAGTTAGTTTCTCGATAGAAGGATAACTGGCTATCTTTCAAGTTCAAAGGTTTTCTTTCCCCCCGTTTTTGCATAATCATGACCTATTTAGCTTTTTTCTGGCATGTTAATATAAAATGAATGTATACTTTCAAAATGTTTCAAAATTTTTTGCTTTCATTTTTAGCGATAGCTTTTGAATAACCAGTTACTGTCCTTCAGAAAGGTTTTTTTTGTACACTCATATGGACGCAGTACCGGGTGTGAGCCAAAATAGTGTGAAGATACTTTTCTTATGACTGTAATTTTATTTTCTACTCCTTATTCTGCTACTGCAAGACCGGTGGGCTTTTTGTTGTGCTTAATATAGTGTAAGTTATTCTAAAAATTGCAGGAACGCTTACCGTTCGTTGTAAACCTCGTTCTAGTTTATAATATGCATAATTTTCACAAAACTGGATCCTTTGATCTATTTGCCGACAATCAGAAATCTCAAGGTTTCTGTAAACCTCAAAAGGACAATTGGGTGATTTAACCCGACAAAGTTACGCCCTGTGAAAGTCACAACCTGATAATGCGACAAGTCACCAAAATCAAAAATTTCAAGCTTTTGTAACTAATTTTCTAAAACATCAAGTAATATTATGAGCAAAAAGAAAAACAAACAAACAAACAATAGCAAAGCTAAACGCAAAAATACTGTATCTTTATTTCTATGACATATAACACTATGAGTTTTGAAATGCTCATAGCAAAGAAGGGAATATTGACTAGCTAAAAGTTAAAGAAAGTACTGTAAAGAAAAGCACACACACGCCATATTGGCACAGACACACAAATGCCCACGGAAGATAAATATGACAAACTTAAATAAAAAACAGAAAAGAAATAGGCCAATTTGACCATGTCATAGAATGCAAAAAGCAAAAAAGATAAACTTTTGCTCTTTTTAGCTCTCGCTCTCACTCACTCACTTTGCTGCATTCTTGACTTCCTCACAAACCTCGCCCCAGATCTTGAAGCCTTCTTCAATATCTTCTAGCTCCACCAAACTAATACTAACTCGAACGCTCCCTTTTCCCCAATTTCTACCATCTCCACTAACTTCGAAATTCTCGCCGTTAGCCAACTTAACATTTCTCTCCTGTGCCTTTGCGCAAATCAAATGCGCATCGTAACCCTGGCCTTCAGGCAACGTAATCCAGACAAAATATCCACCATTGCCACCTTGCAACTTTGTTCCCTTTGGCAAATATCTTTCAACGCTATCTTTAACTGCTTGTGCTCTTTCTGCGTAAACATTGACAAAGTTTGCGATAATTTTATCAAGGGTGCCGGTGCGAATCAAGTCGCCTGCAATGTTAGCATTAAGTTGAGATGGCGATCCACCGGACAAGTTAGCCCCACCTCGACCCAACTGAGAAGCTAACTTTGGGGTAGCAGTGGCTTGCCAGCCAACACGTAGTCCTGGGGCTGTGATTTTGGAAAACGAGGCATTGGAAATGGTATTGCCCCATTGGTTGTCTTCAGGTAAGGTTTCACGGTCCAAAGTGACGAGTCTCTTATATGGTACTGCTGGTCCTGCTGAAGTCTTGTTAACTTTGGCATTTCTAAAATCAAGCACATCGTAGACGTCATCAGTGATTATCAAGACATCGTATTTTCTCGCAATTTCAATCAACTTCAATTTAGTCTTTTCCAGCAACGTAATTCCCCCAGGATTGCTGAACGTAGGTACACACCAAAACACATACTTGTAAACCTTTTTCCACAGTCTTCCTCCCCGGTCACTATCATTAATAATCTTCAATGATTCTTCAAGCTCACTGTCGCTCTGCTTCGAGTGCTTTTCATGCCACGCTAATTTCTCCTCCAAATACTTCAAATTCAAAGAGTCACCATCTGGCCCCTCGTCGATAGCAGTTATCTTGCCGCCGAATCCAGCATCAATGAAGCAGTTATTGATGAGATAATACGCAGGGGTGACAATGAAGGCTTGCTTGGTGTAGTTGGTCTGTGCCAAAGTGCACTGCAAGAGAGCGTTAAGCACACCGTATGATGAGCCGCCAGTCAAATTGATATTGTCGGCAGTTAGTGCTCCTTTGCTGCTGCTGTTGCTGCTGTCGTTGCTATGGTCAGGTTGAAAGGTGCGGTTGAGCCATTGCGCTAACTCATGACGGACCCAGTAACTCCCTTCATCGGAGCCATAAGATAAGGGATGACGGTTCTTTCCATCAGCGTAAAGTTCTTCATAGTTGTTGCCATTGGATGTGTCTGATTCCGGGAAGAGGATGTTGTTTGTAGCTTGAAGGATTTCCTGGCGGGGCAAGAGACGAATAGTCGGGTGGCCTGAGAATAAGTTGATGGTCTTGGAAGCTTTTGACATTGCGATTACGGTTTGTTGTCTGTTTTGATGTCTCAATGTGTCAGCGCTATTGCAGGGAATGGTATATGAGCGCCAATGTGATATGACCTGCTAAAAGATAACGGTACTGAACTCAAGTTTTGGCTTCCGAGGCGATAGTTGATTTTATTTTGAATTTTTGATTTTCATGTGTCGGCGATCGCACTCGCGCAAGATAACGTGGAAGACTTTGAACGACAACATTCACAGTTAACTGCCAGAGAGTAAATATTTAACTATCAAGTTGCACCCAGGATGGAGTTACTACATCGCTGAATACGGCACAAAAGGGCAAAACACACCATTCCTTGTAACAGACACACAGCTTACAGGACACGATGCACAAGAACTCAAACAAATCATTATTTTTACAAAAATAAGTGTAAAAAAAAAAAAAAAA
>JXWR01001509.1_pt1 | contig 16272 bp, 10 predicted proteins | sample 315541 | NCBI WGS metagenome assembly JXWR01 (sample SAMN03273951, study PRJNA271842) | soil metagenome | isolation source: rice field ambient CO2 | place: India: CRRI Experimental farm Cuttack,Odisha-753006 | collected 2013-12-17
AACCACATCCCAAGTTTCTGCTGCTTCCGAAACTATTAGCACTCTCGGTACTCAAAACTTTACCACTACTGGAAGCTTACTTTTCCCGGCTTTGTCTACTGAAATGATAAATACTACTGTGGTTTCCCGAAAAACCCTAATTATTAGTACAGAGGTATGTTCCCATTCCAAATGTGTCCCAACAGTCATTACCGAGGTTGTTACTTCGAAAGGCACGCCTTCTAATGGACATTCTTCTCAAACTCTACAAACGGAGGCAGTAGAGGTGACATTGTCATCCCATCAAACCGTAACTATGAGTACCGAAGTATGTTCTAATTCGATCTGCACACCGATTGTTATTACATCTGTGCAAATGAGAAGTACTCCTTCTCCATACTTAACTTCTTCAACGTCAAGTTCCTCTTTAGCCTCCACCAAAAAAAGTTCCTTAGAAGCCTCCTCAGAAATGTCCACCTTTTCTGTCAGTACGCAAAGTTTGCCTTTGGCATTCACAAGTTCAGAAAAACGCTCCACCACATCTGTCTCTCAATGGTCAAGTACCGTTTTAACTAATACAATAATGTCCTCTTCTTCTAATGTCATATCAACAAATGAAAAGCCCAGTAGTACTACCTCTCCATACAACTTCTCTTCGGGGTACTCTTTACCTTCTTCTTCTACACCTTCCCAATATTCACTATCTACAGCTACTACAACAATCAACGGAATCAAAACTGTGTACACAACTTGGTGTCCATTGGCAGAAAAATCTACTGTAGCTGCTTCTTCTCAATCTTCCCGCAGTGTTGACAGGTTTGTTTCGTCGTCAAAACCATCCTCATCTTTATCTCAGACCTCTATTCAATATACATTATCTACTGCTACCACCACCATAAGTGGTTTGAAGACTGTATACACGACTTGGTGTCCATTAACAAGTAAATCGACTTTAGGTGCTACTACTCAAACTTCCTCGACAGCCAAAGTTAGAATTACTTCCGCTTCATCTGCAACATCTACTTCTATTTCTTTGAGCACTTCAACAGAATCAGAATCTTCATCTGGATATTTGTCGAAAGGAATATGCTCAGGTACTGAATGTACGCAAGATGTGCCAACACAATCATCCTCACCTGCTTCAACGTTAGCATATTCCCCCTCTGTTTCTACATCATCATCATCATTCTCAACAACACCTGCATCAACACTAACGTCAACACACACCTCTGTCCCGTTATTACCATCATCTAGCTCTATATCAGCATCTTCGCCATCATCAACCTCGTTGTTATCCACTTCTTTACCATCTCCCGCTTTTACGTCATCAACACTTCCAACAGCAACAGCAGTATCTTCCTCCACTTTCATAGCGTCTTCTCTACCATTGTCCTCTAAATCATCATTGTCGTTATCGCCAGTCTCGTCGTCTATTTTGATGTCTCAGTTTTCATCATCATCATCATCATCATCATCATTGGCATCGTTGCCATCTCTTTCTATATCACCAACTGTTGACACTGTTTCTGTTCTACAACCAACTACTTCCATCGCAACACTAACTTGCACAGACTCACAATGCCAACAGGAGGTATCCACTATCTGTAATGGATCCAACTGTGACGATGTGACTTCAACTGCCACTACTCCTCCATCTACCGTTACTGATACTATGACATGTACTGGATCTGAGTGCCAGAAAACCACATCTAGCAGCTGTGATGGTTACTCCTGTAAAGTATCCGAAACGTATAAATCAAGCGCTACAATATCTGCATGTAGTGGAGAAGGATGCCAAGCTTCCGCTACAAGTGAGCTAAATTCTCAATACGTCACGATGACGTCTGTCATTACCCCAAGTGCCATAACAACAACATCAGTGGAAGTGCATTCAACTGAATCCACTATATCAATTACTACAGTCAAGCCAGTTACATATACATCCAGTGATACTAATGGAGAACTGATAACCATAACAAGTTCCAGCCAAACTGTAATTCCATCAGTAACGACGATAATAACGAGAACAAAAGTGGCCATAACTTCAACACCAAAGCCAACAACTACGACCTATGTCGAGCAACGACTTTCCTCCAGTGGAATTGCTACTTCTTTTGTTGCTGCTGCATCCTCAACTTGGATTACTACACCCATTGTCAGTACGTATGCTGGTTCGGCGTCAAAATTTCTCTGTAGTAAGTTCTTTATGATAATGGTAATGGTGATCAACTTCATTTAATTTCCCGTATATATTATATGTACGTATATATGCTATAAACAGACACCCTTTTTACTTACCTTTAATAATGCTTGATGAGAAATCGGTCATTGTTACTTCTTCCCCAAGGTTGTCATCATAATCATACCATTCATTATCCTCTAGTTGGCATGACATTACTTTCCCCGAACTTAGAGAAACTTCAAACGTTATGGTGTCGGGATAAAATTTGATTAATTCACAACCTCTGCAATCAAGGCTTAAAGGAATGAAAGAATCTTCTTTGACCTTCGATAAACCATGCTTCTTCCGCACATCTTTTATCTTGGCCCATTTGTCGTCACTCTGATCAGTTAAATATTCATCCTCAAAAGCGCACAGGTTAACTGACAATTCTTTTGAACAAAATTTACACTTCATCAAGAAAGATGCGGTACCTTTTGATGCCGGCATAGCATATTCTTCAAATGTATTGATGATGACTTTAGAATCGTGTAATTCTCTACAACTGGTACATTGTAGATCGAAGGCAAATTCTGCCCTTGATTCGTTTGTATTCTCAATTGAAACCTTGGTCACGTTTTCTGATAATGTTGCTTTCAGAACCAAAAATAACGGCATTATCGTACACAACCTGGTTTTCTTTATTGGTTAAGTTGTCTTTATTCAAAATTTTTCATTACTTCTTATAAACAGCTTCTTGACGCTTGTAATTTCATAAGTTTTTGATACCAGCAATGGAAACGAAATTAAGAAAATGTAGGCAACGAAGAACTAAATTTGAAAAAAAAAAAAAAATTTACTGCCAAGATCATCTAAATTATCCTATAGTAGCAAAGCTTGAGCATAAAAGGATCAATCTTTTAGTTTTTTATGGCAAAGTACATTTGCAGTAAGTAATTAGTGATGAGATAAACAAAGAATAATAATCCAATTCGAAATCAAAAATTCAAACAACAAAAAACATAATTTCACATATATATCTAATTCATTCACGAAAAACGCGTCAGTTCTTTCTGTCTGTTGTAAATAGGATGCATCCGCAGTGAATCATGGAAATATTTCGAAACTTTCAGCCCAATCATTTTATTTGGTCAATGATGCCATAAACAGCTCCGTAATTCTAAGATTAAAAAAATATTCATAAAAATAAGGACCAATATAAATATATATATTTAATGTGCTAGTGACAATTCTAGTGGTAATAGTGCAAATTATACTACAATTGGCCATGGTGAAGCCTAAACACACCATTACGTCTTCACAGTGTTATCCATTGTATTTTCAAAGGTATGCTACTACTAATGCACCAGTGTATACCATGATACGGTGAAAAGGGCATGTAATATTGCGTTAATTTGTCGATAACCTTTCTTTACGTTTAAATTTTTTTTTTATAACTGGCGACACTAAACTTCTCGATAAAATACAACATAAAAAGCAGTACCTAGCTAAGCGAACAACAGATAATAAATAGCGAAACATCTAGGTTAATAGCCAATTAGCAATACATTTAAGGATTGATAGTGTGGTATTTACAAGGTAATAGCCCGCTAGGCTATAAGGAAACTACTCTAAATTCACCTTCCATATATGTGACTGCCAAGAAAATATTACTAGTTATCAAGCTTTTTTTATGTGCATTCAACTTCAACGAATCCTTCGTGATCAATGAAACAAAAGAACAAGCCAGAACTGAAAAAAAAAAAATCAAAACCACTAAGAATGTCACATCCTTCCAGAACTCCTGCTGGCTCTTCAACTCTTCAAAGAATATCAAGATAAATATCATTATTTCCAGTGTGGCCGACCCATGCATGAGTGCGAGGAGCATTAAGTTGGATCCTAGGAAAACAAGTCAAGGACATTCAATAAAGTACATTTCATACTACAGCAGACGCTAGAAGAACTAGAATGTAACCGTGAACTACCTCTCAAACACATAATTATGATAGCGCCGTCTTCGGCATCCTTTTTCGGAAATATACTTTCCTTTTTCCCTCTTTTAGCTATATTGTTCAAGGAGTAACATAAGACATAATAACCCCAGTTTTTTTAGAGAAAGTTCTTCTTCTTTGATTATAGTATGTTTGAAACGTACAAGAATTCATTGAGTGCCCTAAGGATTACTGCAAACAAGGTTCAACAGTGTTGGTACACATGACTCAGCAAGAATACCGTTCCCCCTCACAACGCTTATCCAAGGGGAGGAGCATGTCGCTACCCAAAATATTTGCTCGTAATTTGAGATCTCTGCAAAACAATGCACCTCCTGGCAAAAACATCGATGTCAATTGTTTGAACGTCAATTCTTGTTCGTTGTCCGCAAGCCCAAGCTCACAAATTAATATGGCTTGTAATGGAAACAAGCAAGATCTTCCCATACCGTTTCCCCTGCATGCAGAATGCAACGATAGCTGGTCAAGCTCCAAACTCAACAAGTTCAAATCAATGTTTAATCATAACAGATCAAAGAGCAGTGGTACTACAGATGCGTCAACTTCAGAAAAAGGTACGCATAAGCGTGAACCCCGGTCGACGATACATACAGAGCTGTTACAAAGTTCCATTATCGGTGAGCCAAATGTCCATAGTACTACAAGTAGCACACTTATACCCAATGAGGCGATATGCTCCACACCTAATGAGATCTCAGGTAGCTCTTCTCCGGACGCGGAGTTATTTACCTTTGACATGCCCACAGACCCGTCATCCTTCCACACTCCTAGCTCCCCAAGTTATATAGCAAAGGACAGTAGAAACCTGAGTAATGGATCTTTGAATGATATTAACGAAAATGAAGAGCTCCAAAATTTCCATAGAAAAATCAGCGAAAATGGCAGTGCCTCCCCCCTGGCTAACTTGTCATTATCCAATTCACCAATTGATTCCCCAAGGAAAAATAGCGAAACCAGAAAGGATCAAATACCTATGAACATAACACCACGTTTAAGGAGGGCCGCTTCCGAACCGTTCAATACGGCAAAGGATGGGTTAATGCGGGAAGATTACATTGCCTTGAAACAACCTCCAAGCTTGGGAGATATTGTAGAACCGAGGAGATCTCGTCGTTTAAGAACCAAGTCATTCGGTAACAAGTTCCAAGACATTACTGTCGAACCTCAATCCTTCGAAAAAATTAGACTACTTGGCCAAGGTGACGTAGGTAAAGTGTATTTAGTGAGGGAACGCGATACCAACCAGATATTCGCCCTGAAAGTTTTGAATAAACATGAGATGATCAAGAGGAAGAAAATTAAACGAGTACTCACTGAACAGGAAATTCTCGCGACAAGTGATCATCCATTTATTGTGACACTGTATCATTCCTTTCAAACCAAAGACTATTTGTATCTCTGTATGGAATACTGCATGGGAGGGGAATTCTTTAGAGCCTTACAAACAAGAAAAAGTAAATGCATTGCAGAAGAAGATGCGAAGTTTTACGCCAGTGAAGTAGTAGCAGCTTTGGAATATTTACACCTACTGGGCTTCATATACAGAGATTTGAAACCCGAAAATATATTACTGCATCAATCTGGTCATGTCATGCTTTCTGACTTTGATTTATCCATCCAAGCAACGGGATCAAAAAAACCCACCATGAAAGACTCTACGTATTTAGATACAAAAATTTGTTCAGATGGATTCAGAACTAATTCCTTTGTTGGTACTGAAGAGTATTTAGCTCCAGAAGTAATCAGAGGGAATGGCCACACTGCAGCAGTAGACTGGTGGACTTTAGGAATATTGATTTACGAGATGCTATTTGGCTGTACTCCATTTAAAGGAGATAATTCAAATGAAACATTCTCTAACATTTTAACCAAGGACGTCAAATTTCCACATGATAAGGAAGTTTCGAAGAATTGTAAAGACCTGATAAAGAAACTACTAAACAAAAACGAGGCAAAAAGGCTTGGTTCCAAATCAGGAGCTGCAGACATAAAGAGACATCCCTTCTTCAAAAAAGTTCAGTGGTCGTTCTTAAGAAACCAAGACCCCCCTCTAATACCTGCATTAAATGATAACGGCTGCGAACTTCCTTTTATATTGTCTTGCAATAAACACCCGAAAAGGAACTCAGTGAGTGAACAGGAAACCAAAATGTTCTGTGAGAAAGTTGCAAACGATGATGAAATTGATGAGGCTGATCCATTCCATGATTTTAATTCTATGAGTTTAACGAAGAAAGATCACAATATCTTAACCTACTCTGAAAATTATACCTACGGAAAAATTCTATACAAAGCAACTTGTACAAGGCCAAGGCATAACAGCTCACATAGAAGTTTCTTTAAAGACATCATACCTGAACTATAACATGTTTACAGAAAGATAAGCCCATGGCCAAATTTCTGTATTGTTTCTCTTAATTTATCTTATGATAAAAATGTAAAAAATTATTTAAAAGTAAACAAATAAACAAAGGAACAATTCAAAAACGAGAAAGTGAATGAAAAATATAATATCATTTATTGTCTGATAATGCTGCATTTAGAACATACGTACCATCCGCATCAGTGGATATCCAATGATAGTAATTTCGCGAGTTTATCCGTTGCTGTTATATTATCACTTTTTAATATTCTTTTCAAAGAGCTGAATAATTTCAACGCGTCTTCGTTAATGGATTCCTTCCGCAATTCTTCTGAAATACTGAATGCCCGATTTATAATATCTTTGTCCAGGCGTGCCAATTTCGCCACATTCATCCCATAACTATTATAAGTCAATCCTTTTTTTAACTTATATAGAAAAATTACACTCATCCAGTCCTCGCCAGTTTTTTGTTCTTCCACGTAATCCATATGATAATTCCTTATTAACGGAGATTTGATTTCTCCCAGCATGGGAAAATGGGTAGTAAATAATATCAAGGGGCAGTCACTTAACTCAGAAAAATACTTTATTAAAGCATAAGAAATTGCTATACCATCGTGTGTGCCAGTACCTCTTCCCACTTCGTCTAATAATAGTAAAGACCGTTTATTGCAATTTTTCAAGATGTGTAGGATATCAAGCATTTCCACCTTAAAAGTAGAATCACCGTTTATAATATCATCATGCGCACCGATTCGAGTGAGTACGTTTTCAAATATGCTTAATCTGATCTCTTCTGCGGGGACAAATGAGCCGATCTGTGCCATTATAGTAAGCAGTGCCACTTGTCTAATATAAGATGATTTCCCACCCATATTCGGCCCCGTTATAATATTGATTTTACCGTTTTCTGGGGACATCATGATATCATTTGGTACATAATGGACATCCAGCGACTCGATAATTGGATTTCTTGCATTTTTTGCGATTATGGCTTGTTGACCATTCACAAAAGTTGGTCTAACATAATTTACGTTGCATGATGTGGCTGCTAACGACAAAATACAGTCATACTGCGCCAAATTGAGTGTAATTTTACGGAGCTCTGTATATTCTGCCGTAATTTTGTTCAAGAATTCTTTATACTGTAGTTCAGATTCCCGAATTAATAAGTCCTTGTAATATTCTAGCTTTTGAGTCAGTTTCTGGGTTCTGGGAGTGGTAAATCTACTGACCATCTTCGTATTGTTAACTTTTATCCAATCATCTGGCAAGTCCTTAATTTGCGAGTTTTTCACTTCGATTAAGTAATCAACTTCATCTCTAAAATTTAGATATGGACGTTTGAGATATTTTCGTATTTCTGCCAATTCTTCCTTTAACTGTGACCGTACTGATTCGCTTTCCCTTTGAATTTTTATTATACCCTCTGAACAATCATAGTTATTTAAATTAAAAAAATCCATTACTTGCTTATCTGAATTTTTTTCCATTACCGCAGAAACGTTGATCATGGTCAAAAAATGAGGCAACTGAGTGGTAGAAAGTAGTTCATTCAATTCACTAAATAGTCTAAAAAGTAAAGGGGATTGTTTGCCTATCCTTCCATCTGATGACTTGAAATGTTCTGACAGGTAAGATTGATGCATCTTGAAGTGATCAACGAAAGAAGTTATTTGCTTTAAATAGAAATAGACTTCTTTTCTAGAAGTTGTACCATACATTATGCGATTTAAAGTTCTTAATAAGTCAGGGGTATGATTCAACATTTGATTCAACGATTCAAAAAATATACTGTTGTTGATTTCGGATGTAATGCACTCAATGGCATCAAGCCGTTCTTCAATTTGGTGTACATCAATCAGAGGTTTGAGAATCCATTCTCTCAACATTCTAAATCCAAACGATGTCCTTGTGTGGTCCAATAACCAAAACAAAGAACCTTTACCACCATCATGAGTAAAAATGTCCAAACTTTGCAGGGAGTTAGGGTCAAGTAACATATGTATTTTTGATGCAAAGGGCGAATAGATAGAAGGAATCAACATCACCTGCTCATTATTGTACTCAACCATATGCGAATATAACTTAGAAATTAAGCGTATGAGAGACGGCGAGAGTTGAATTTTCTCATTCATTACTTTTATTGCCTGAACTACATGATCTTCCAAATCATACTCCTGCTTGTGTATTAAAGGACATGAAATATCTTTGAAAAATTTCGCTACATGTAATGGAAGATCATCTGTATTTACCAGTGCTTCTATGGGCTGTAAATATTTGATTCGTATCTGTAGTTTCTCATCAGCAAGATTAGGCTCTTCAAATTCATCATACACGACTTCCCCCTTATTTAAATTAACAGAAATTAAGGAATATTTAGCCACCTTTCCCTGATGTACGTCACGGGACAAAGCCCATATACTGTTTGTATCACCGAGAATACGTTTCCCCCTAAGGACAAAGGTGGAATTAACACCAAATGTAGCTTTGGTAAAGACATTTGAAATCTTTCTTTCAAAAACGCTTGATTTGCTGGCACCTGGATCATGCTTCTTAATAGCGCTTGTTTCTGCTTGCTCCACCACGGCAACCTTTAAATTATGATGCACAAGTCTCTCTAGGTGAACGTTTAATCTGACATCCGGGAAAGAACAGTACGCAAACTGCCTATGATTGCAATCTTGAGGATTAGACTCATCGATAGTCAATTTTCCAGGCACAAGTTTGATGTGAAGTATTCTGCTAACCGTTACTGCATCCTCTGCAAAACATTTGTACTTATAGCCTACTCTAATAACAAGCACTTTATCTCTATGATGCATTTTCAGGTCCTTCACCTGTTTGTCTAAGGGCGTAAGTTTCGCTGTAGGGGACTTTCTGGCTTTTTTTTTTACGAAATCTTCCTCACCCTCTTCCTCATCATCTTCAGCCTCAACATTTTCATCACTTCGTCTTTTCATAATCCTATCCAATTTCTTAGCAAAGTCAATATCATTAAATGTTGTCGAAGTACCACTAGTCTTTTCTGAATTTTTCGAATTCTTGGAAGAAACACTGTCTTTGAGTGGAAAGCTATCATTAGTTACTGTTGTGCTTGCAACAGAAGATAAATTGTCCTCTTCATCAGTGTCAAGGCAGATGGATTCGCTACCAGCGCCATTTCCAACCGCAACTTCTTGTTCTTGCTTATGCGTCAGCTCTGATTTTACCGCCTTCTTGAAAAACCTGCTTATTGTGGGTTGTCCCGCCATTATTGTTAATAGATTCAACCAAATAAATCTATTTGCACTGCTTTTGGCTCTCAAAAGTACCAGTTTAGGTGCATTACCTATCACCATTGTTCCAGCTTATTTATCATTGAAAATTCACGTGATCGCAATATTCCGTCAGGAGTGATAAATACACGAAAATTTTTCTTTTTTTTCGGTGGCAACCAAAGTCAAACCATCGAATTCGAATAAGATAAACAGGGGCAAAGGTGAGTCGGGGAAACACTATTGGTAAAAGATAAGCAATTGAGAAACGTCACTCAGGGACAATTGATTACATGCTATCGGCCACATACCGTGATTTGAACACAGCATCTAATTTAGAAACATCAAAGGAAAAACAGGCCGCTCAAATCGTCATTGCACAAATTAGTTTATTATTCACGACTCTTAACAACGACAATTTTGAATCCGTGGAAAGAGAAATTAGACATATTTTAGACAGGTCGTCCGTAGATATTTACATAAAAGTTTGGGAACGATTATTAACCTTAAGTTCTCGGGATATTTTACAAGCGGGAAAATTTTTACTTCAAGAAAATTTACTACACAGACTACTATTAGAATTTGCGAAGGATTTACCGAAGAAAAGCACAGACCTTATTGAGCTTTTGAAAGAACGAACCTTCAATAACCAGGAGTTTCAAAAACAAACAGGAATTACATTATCACTTTTCATTGATCTATTTGATAAATCTGCAAACAAGGACATTATAGAGTCACTTGACCGCTCCTCTCAGATTAACGATTTCAAGACAATTAAGATGAATCATACAAATTATTTAAGGAATTTTTTTCTTCAAACCACACCAGAAACACTAGAGTCCAATCTACGCGACTTATTGCATTCCTTGGAAGGTGAAAGTCTAAATGACTTATTAGCTCTTTTACTGTCCGAAATACTTTCACCTGGGTCTCAGAATTTACAAAATGATCCCACACGGAGTTGGTTGACACCTCCGATGGTTTTAGACGCAACGAACCGTGGGAACGTTATAGCAAGATCTATAAGTTCTCTGCAAGCCAACCAGATAAATTGGAATCGTGTGTTTAATTTAATGTCAACAAAGTATTTCTTGAGCGCACCATTGATGCCTACTACAGCATCTTTGAGTTGCTTATTTGCAGCATTACACGATGGTCCAGTTATTGATGAATTTTTCAGTTGCGACTGGAAAGTTATTTTCAAACTAGATTTGGCCATTCAACTTCATAAGTGGTCGGTACAGAATGGTTGCTTTGACTTATTAAATGCAGAAGGTACCAGGAAAGTTTCTGAAACCATCCCAAACACAAAGCAATCTTTACTCTACTTATTATCCATTGCATCATTGAATTTAGAATTGTTCCTACAAAGGGAGGAATTGTCTGATGGTCCTATGCTAGCTTATTTTCAAGAGTGCTTCTTTGAAGATTTCAACTACGCCCCTGAATATCTTATTTTAGCATTAGTCAAAGAAATGAAGCGGTTCGTTTTATTGATAGAAAACAGGACAGTCATAGACGAAATACTTATTACCTTATTGATTCAAGTGCATAATAAATCACCATCATCGTTCAAGGACGTTATTTCTACAATAACCGATGATTCTAAAATCGTAGATGCAGCAAAAATCATAATCAACTCGGATGACGCACCTATTGCCAACTTTTTAAAATCGTTGTTAGATACGGGAAGATTAGATACGGTCATTAATAAACTTCCTTTCAATGAAGCTTTTAAAATTTTGCCATGCGCAAGACAAATTGGTTGGGAGGGGTTCGATACTTTCTTAAAAACAAAAGTTTCTCCATCTAATGTCGATGTAGTGCTGGAATCACTAGAGGCTCAAACGAAAATGACTGATACAAACACTCCATTTAGGTCATTAAAGACATTTGACTTATTCGCTTTTCATTCATTAATTGAAGTATTGAACAAATGCCCACTAGATGTTCTCCAATTACAAAGGTTTGAATCCTTGGAATTTTCCTTATTAATTGCTTTTCCTAGATTGATCAATTTTGGTTTTGGACACGATGAAGCTATTTTAGCCAATGGTGACATCGCAGGGATTAATAATGATATTGAAAAGGAGATGCAGAACTATTTACAGAAAATGTATAGTGGTGAGTTAGCCATTAAAGATGTAATCGAACTTCTGAGAAGGTTAAGAGATAGCGACTTGCCAAGGGACCAGGAAGTCTTCACATGTATTACCCATGCCGTTATAGCAGAATCGACATTCTTCCAAGATTATCCATTGGATGCATTGGCTACTACATCTGTTCTTTTTGGATCCATGATTCTCTTTCAACTGTTACGTGGATTCGTATTAGACGTCGCATTTAGGATAATCATGAGGTTTGCCAAGGAGCCTCCAGAGTCCAAGATGTTTAAGTTTGCTGTACAAGCTATTTATGCATTTAGGATACGTTTGGCCGAATATCCACAGTATTGTAAGGACCTCTTGAGAGATGTTCCGGCTTTGAAGTCTCAGGCTCAAGTTTACCAATCTATCGTCGAAGCTGCTACCCTAGCAAATGCTCCAAAGGAAAGGTCAAGACCTGTCCAGGAAATGATCCCATTAAAATTTTTTGCTGTAGATGAAGTTTCATGTCAGATCAATCAAGAAGGTGCTCCTAAAGATGTCGTAGAAAAAGTTCTTTTTGTTCTCAACAACGTTACTCTGGCTAACTTGAATAATAAGGTTGATGAATTGAAAAAAAGTTTGACACCAAATTATTTTTCTTGGTTTTCCACATATTTAGTTACGCAAAGGGCTAAAACAGAACCTAACTATCATGATCTTTATAGCAAGGTTATAGTTGCTATGGGGTCAGGGTTGCTACATCAGTTCATGGTCAACGTTACTTTAAGACAACTATTTGTCCTACTATCTACAAAAGACGAGCAAGCCATCGATAAAAAGCACCTAAAGAATTTGGCTTCATGGTTAGGATGTATCACATTAGCTTTGAATAAACCAATTAAACACAAGAATATCGCATTCAGGGAAATGTTAATCGAAGCTTATAAGGAAAATAGACTAGAGATAGTTGTGCCTTTTGTAACAAAGATTTTACAAGGGGCTTCTGAATCAAAAATTTTCAAGCCTCCAAATCCCTGGACTGTTGGCATATTAAAGCTGTTGATTGAGTTGAACGAAAAAGCAAACTGGAAATTAAGTTTGACTTTCGAAGTTGAGGTTTTATTAAAATCTTTTAATTTGACCACCAAATCTCTCAAGCCCTCGAATTTCATCAATACTCCGGAAGTTATAGAAACTTTATCCGGTGCTTTGGGATCAATCACTCTGGAGCAACAACAAACAGAGCAACAAAGGCAAATTATACTAATGCAACAACACCAGCAACAGATGCTAATATATCAACAGAGACAACAACAACAACAACAAAGGCAACAACAACAACAACATCATATTAGTGCAAATACAATCGCAGACCAACAAGCGGCATTTGGCGGCGAGGGTTCAATTTCACACGACAATCCTTTTAACAACTTACTTGGTTCTACTATTTTTGTAACCCACCCTGACTTGAAGAGGGTATTTCAAATGGCTTTAGCCAAGTCAGTTCGCGAAATTTTGTTAGAAGTAGTCGAAAAGTCATCAGGAATTGCTGTTGTTACGACGACAAAAATAATACTTAAAGACTTTGCCACTGAAGTTGATGAGTCTAAGTTGAAGACGGCTGCAATCATTATGGTAAGGCACTTGGCACAAAGTTTAGCTCGAGCTACTTCAATTGAACCATTGAAAGAAGGCATACGTTCTACTATGCAATCACTAGCACCGAATTTAATGTCTCTTTCTTCTTCACCTGCAGAGGAGCTTGACACGGCAATAAATGAAAATATTGGCATTGCTCTAGTTTTGATTGAGAAAGCATCTATGGACAAGTCTACTCAAGATTTAGCAGACCAATTGATGCAAGCGATTGCTATTCGTCGTTATCACAAGGAAAGAAGGGCAGACCAACCATTTATTACGCAAAATACCAATCCATATTCACTGTCTTTACCAGAACCTCTTGGTTTGAAAAACACTGGTGTTACTCCTCAACAATTCAGGGTATACGAAGAATTTGGTAAGAATATTCCAAACTTGGATGTTATTCCATTTGCAGGATTGCCCGCTCACGCTCCACCGATGACTCAAAATGTGGGTTTAACTCAGCCTCAGCAACAACAAGCGCAAATGCCTACCCAAATCCTAACCTCCGAACAAATAAGAGCTCAACAACAACAGCAGCAATTACAGAAAAACCGTTTGAATCAGCCATCCCAGTCGGCTCAACCTCCAGGAGTGAATGTCCCAAATCCTCAAGGTGGGATTGCTGCAGTTCAATCAAATTTGGAACAGAATCAACGTGTTCTCGTTCACCTCATGGACATTTTAGTTTCTCAAATTAAAGAAAATGCTACGAAGAATAACTTAGCTGAATTAGGCGATCAAAACCAAATTAAAACCATCATTTTTCAAATTTTGACATTCATTGCAAAAAGCGCACAAAAGGATCAATTAGCTTTAAAGGTATCCCAAGCTGTCGTTAATAGCCTTTTTGCCACTAGTGAGAGTCCTCTCTGCAGAGAAGTTTTGTCCCTACTTTTGGAAAAGTTATGTTCTTTATCCCTCGTTGCTAGAAAAGACGTTGTCTGGTGGTTAGTTTATGCCTTGGACAGCAGGAAATTCAATGTTCCCGTTATCAGATCCCTTCTAGAAGTTAATTTAATTGATGCTACAGAATTAGATAACGTTTTAGTTACTGCAATGAAAAATAAAATGGAGAACTCAACTGAATTTGCTATGAAATTAATTCAGAATACTGTCTTGTCTGATGATCCAATTTTGATGAGAATGGACTTCATTAAAACCTTAGAACACTTGGCCTCTTCGGAAGATGAAAATGTAAAGAAATTCATCAAAGAGTTCGAAGATACTAAGATAATGCCAGTGAGGAAAGGTACCAAAACCACAAGAACAGAAAAGTTTTACTTAGTATTTACGGAATGGGTAAAATTACTTCAAAGAGTTGAGAATAACGACGTAATCACAACTGTTTTTATCAAGCAATTAGTCGAAAAGGGTGTTATCAGCGATACTGATAATTTACTTACATTTGTCAAAAGTTCTCTTGAGCTATCAGTTTCTTCATTCAAAGAAAGTGACCCGACTGATGAGGTTTTCATCGCTATTGATGCTCTAGGATCGCTAATTATAAAATTGTTGATTTTACAGGATTTCAAAGATGATACAAGAAGAGATTACATAAATGCAATATTTTCTGTGATCGTTTTAGTGTTTGCTAAGGATCATAGCCAAGAGGGTACCACATTCAATGAACGACCATATTTCAGACTATTTTCTAACATCTTATACGAATGGGCTACCATCAGGACGCACAATTTTGTTAGAATATCTGATTCCAGCACTAGGCAGGAGCTGATCGAATTTGATTCTGTATTTTACAACACTTTCTCAGGATATTTGCACGCTCTGCAACCATTTGCCTTCCCTGGATTCTCATTTGCATGGGTGACACTATTATCACACAGAATGTTATTACCAATTATGCTAAGATTACCCAATAAAATAGGTTGGGAAAAGTTAATGCTTTTGATTATCGATTTGTTTAAATTTTTGGACCAATACACAAGTAAACATGCAGTCTCTGACGCTGTTTCGGTTGTTTATAAGGGAACACTGCGTGTTATTTTAGGCATTTCGAATGATATGCCATCCTTTTTGATTGAAAATCACTATGAATTAATGAACAATCTACCTCCAACATATTTCCAACTAAAGAATGTTATTTTATCTGCTATTCCTAAGAATATGACCGTTCCTAACCCATATGACGTGGATCTTAATATGGAGGATATTCCAGCATGTAAAGAACTACCTGAAGTCTTCTTTGATCCTGTAATTGATTTACACTCATTAAAAAAGCCAGTTGACAACTACCTACGTATTCCCTCAAATTCATTATTAAGAACAATACTAAGCGCTATTTACAAGGATACCTATGACATAAAAAAGGGCGTAGGCTACGACTTTTTATCTGTTGATAGTAAATTAATTCGCGCTATTGTATTACATGTGGGCATTGAAGCTGGAATAGAGTATAAGAGAACTTCTTCAAATGCGGTATTTAATACGAAGTCTTCTTATTATACTTTATTGTTCAATCTGATTCAAAATGGTAGCATCGAAATGAAATATCAAATTATTCTGTCTATTGTGGAACAATTGCGGTATCCAAACATCCACACCTATTGGTTCAGCTTTGTGTTAATGAATATGTTCAAAAGTGACGAATGGAATGATCAAAAACTTGAAGTCCAAGAAATTATTTTAAGAAACTTTTTAAAAAGAATTATTGTTAACAAACCACATACCTGGGGTGTTTCAGTTTTCTTTACTCAGTTGATAAACAATAACGATATTAATCTTTTAGACCTGCCCTTTGTACAAAGTG
>JXWR01002091.1_pt1 | contig 16258 bp, 9 predicted proteins | sample 315541 | NCBI WGS metagenome assembly JXWR01 (sample SAMN03273951, study PRJNA271842) | soil metagenome | isolation source: rice field ambient CO2 | place: India: CRRI Experimental farm Cuttack,Odisha-753006 | collected 2013-12-17
ATCAGTCTCAAAAAGTACACAAACTGCTTCTTGATTTTTGTTCTTATCTTTTCTTAAATCACTGTTACCATTATACAACACCCGATAATCTTACGAATGAAACACTTAGACACACTATATAACATGCTTAATGTTTTACAGATGATAGAAAAAAAAAATTGGAAGTGTCTATTCAAAGACAAAACAACTTAACAGCCTCTTAAAAGGAATGAAACAAAAGAAATGAATAATACGTTTACTTATAAAACAAAAAAAGATAGAACCATAAAGAAATGAACAATAGAAATGACAAACAAGAAAGTGAAAAAAAATTATCTTCTCTTATAAATGCACGGTTTTAATAACCATTTTCCCTCAGGAACCTCACCTCTACGTTTCAATAACTCTTCCTTTTCAGTTTCCACTTCAATGAACTTCTGTCTTCTTTCCAATTTTTGCTTCCGTTCCTCAATAATCTCTTGAGGTGGTTTAAAAAATTCAAATCTAATAAACATCTTGTTATCCACATCAGTTCTTTTATGAAAGAATCCAAGCAATTTAAGAGCATTCACAAACTCTTCTCCTTGAGTAGTAGATCCTGATTTCGACTTTGAATCATTGAAACGCGATTTGATCTCTGCAATCCATAATTCCCCTCTAGGTGCAAGAATTCTGTAAGCTTCATTTATGAAATCCAAAAAGTTGGTCCCCATCAAAGCCAAACAGAAGATAACCACGCTGCAGGACTCATCCGGCAACGGCACATTTTTTATATCTGCAACGGTGATAAGATCATTGCCTTTTTTCAAATCGAAACTATGCACATCAACATTTAATTTCTTCAATTTGTTATATCTAGATCCTCTATCATTACCTTTACCTCTCTTATTACCACCGCCATTCTGTTGTTTGTTAAACTTTTTCACAAACGCATTTATATCTTTTGCAAGCTGCGCTTCACCACAACCCATATCAGCAATGATAACTTTTTTGTCATAATCATTATCTTGAGCAATACCAGGAAGCCCACCAGGAGCATTGACTGGCTTCTTGGAACGGTATTTGAATTCATTAACAAACACATCCACTGGATTTTCAGGCCAACTTTGCACTTGCGATCTGAAACCTTCGTGGTATGCATCAAAAAGCTCTGGCTGGTCCTTAATCAATTGCAATGCATCTTTAGAAGTGGTAGTGTATAATTGTTCATTAATCCATCTGAACCTTGAGCCAGACAACTTCATCATCATCTTCTGCTGCAATGGTGTAAGTTTAGCGGAAGCGGCTGGTTTCAATGGAGCCAGGGCTCCAGCTTCATTGTCATCATCATCGTCCTGTTCACTCTCACTATTTTCGCTTTCTACATCTGAACGGGAACGCTTCTTCTCATTTTGGTTATCTTTCCTATTTTGTTTTTTCTGCTGCTGTCTTTTGTTTGGTTTATTTTCACTGCCTTCAGTAGGCTCGGTAGCGAGACCAGGTTTGCCCTTGGCCTTAGGTTTCTTGTTTTTGCTCTTATTACGGGTATCCACAGCAACTTCCCCTTTAACATTCCATCCTTTTACCTGAAACAACGACATTTTTGATGTTTATATGTATCCTCTTGTTGTTTAAGCACTTCTTGCTTACTAGCCTAGCGAGATACGCTTTTTCATCCTTACCAAAATAATAATTAAAAAATTTTTTTTTTCCTCATCTCCGCAGCACGTGTATCCATCTATTTGGTACAAAATGCCAAAGGGAGACAGCATCTCGGCGAGCAAATATTAACGCTTCCGGTCCTTTGAAACCCCATTTAATCTGTGATCAATACTGAAGAATTACCATGAGAAATGTTTGCAGTGGAACCGAGAAAACATTATAAATTGAATATCATTGACGTGTTACTTCTTATTTGAAAAGGACTGACAGAAACGATCATTACAGTATTATTTGGGCTTTTTCTTTGCTGCGTGTCATTTTCCAATTGTGTACACAAACCCTTCTGTCTCACAATCGAAGACAAAGACCATAAATTGTACTGAAGATTTCAAGAAATGGAAAAGTTCAAATCCAATTTAAGGATTCTAACAAGAAGTAGCAGTGATGATCTGAACATCCACCGCTATGAGCAGCTCTTGAATCAGGAAATGATTGGGGCTGGTGACTCTCCCATAACTCCCGGATTTCCACAGCAGTTTGAGCTTCGGGATGTGGGTTCCAAAAAGCAAATCAAAAATTCTGATCTCGAAGATAGTAGATTCCATGAAAGTGATTCAAACAAACGAACAAGCTATAGTTCAACCAATAGAAAGAATAGTGGTGGAGAAATTGAAACTCTGGAAAATCCGTTTGAAATTGAATCTCTTGAAGATATTCCCCTGGACGAAGCAGCAGTTACCGACCATCCTGGTGAATCATCTAGCTTGCAACATCTAGGCGACGAACCAAGTGATTATCGAGAAACGGATAGAGCGCCAATGGTAGACCATTTGAATCAAACAGAAGAAGATAAAGAGCAAGCAGATAGGATATTCAAATTTGGCCATACAAAAGTCAGTTTTTTTAGCTCCAAGTTCAAAAAGGAAATGAAACAAATTCTCAATAAGTTTGTGCTAATATACATGCTCATGATAGTGCTTGTCATTGCTATTGGGTCCATATACTACGGCACTCTATTTCACCGAGGCAAGCATCTCAAAGACAGCATATCTATTGACATTGTGAATGATGACATACAGACGAGGGTCGTTAAGCCACTTGTGGGCACTGCGCTTGAATTTGTCACAAAGAATGATAAATTTTTGAATTCAAAAGTGAATTTTGGATACCACAATACTAATGACTTTGCTAACTATATGAAGGAGCATAATTTAACCTCTTTACAAGAAGCGCTCAAAAAGAGAATTTCTGAGAAAAAATCATGGGCATATGTATATGTAAAGAGCGATGCTTCATACAACTTGTATGACTCACTAAGGTACAACAATAAAGACTTATTTGATAGTTCCAATGTCATTCATATATATTATCAAACCGCCAGAGATCAAAAAATTACTGAAATGTTTCTTAGGCCATTGTTAAACTATATTGAGCACGAGTATCAAGAATACTTCCAATCCCGAGTAATGATTCCCCTAATCAGTGAATGGGTTGACACTGATCAGCAAGTCAAGCTCCTCAAGGACCACAAGAACATTCTTTTTAAATCAATCAAATTCAATTATATGGATCTCCATGAAGTAACTGATCCAGTAATTTCTGCCCCTTTCACAGTGGGCCTAATCATGCTCATTATTGTATCTTTTTTTCAATTCAATTTCTTCCTCCCTTTGCATAACTTGGTCTCCGCTAAAATTCAACCACGCCATTACATATACTACCGCATGATTTCATCTCAAATTACCTATTTCTTCTTAGGTTTAGGCTTCACTTCAATTTTTTACATCTTTAGCCAAAAAAAGCAATTTTTCTTTGTTTATTGGCTTCTCACATACTTGACAATTGCTGCCGTTGGTGGCACTAATGAAAATATGGCACTTGTATTATTTGTCACATTTCCTCCCCTTGTTGGATTTTGGTTGCTTTTTTGGGTGCTTTTAAATATTTCTCCAAGTTTCAATTTAATTGAAACCTTGCCGCATTTTTACCGGTATGGCTATGCGATGCCGATTTACAATTATTTGGAATGTTTGAAAGTACTTGTTTTGGATTCTTGGAAAGGTGAAGTGCATAAAAATATTCTCATTTTACTTGCTTGGGTAGCCTTTAATAATTTGTTGTTTCCTTTTACAATTAAATTTTTCTCCTATAGAATGGCTCGCAAAATGATAGAACAAGAGCAGCAAAAAGATTGATTTTTATTTAGTTACAATTACACTTAGACTCTCAGTTCTATACCATCAAATACTTTTTTTTTCTTTTTTTCAAATTACGATATTCCTCCATTCGTACATGCATTCTTTAATATATCAGTAAAAAAAAGCTTTTAAAGTGTATAAACCAAATCCTCACCCTATGCCTCAATTACGCGCACTAACCATTTTGTAGCCTTCTGCTAACGCAGCAGTAACTTTTTCACTCTTGAATGGTAAGGTTTGCAAAACAAATGCAACATCCTTCCATTCTTCTTCACTGTTAGAATTGTTCAATCTAGTCAACAACTTATCACTGAGTTGTTTCTGTTGTCTTTCCTTCTCAATAAATCCAACTAAAAATCTAACAATTCTTCTCATTGAATCCTTTGGCAAATCTGAATCATTAGATAAACCACTAAATATATCAATAAACCCATTATATATGGCATTATCCTTTGTGGCTAATTCAGTAAAGAAAAGCCTGCACATATCAGAAATTCCATGGTCTGCATTTTCGAGGCATTTGGCCATGGTGGCTAACTGGCCCTTAACTTTCACTTGTCCAGCAAGGATTAAAAACGTTACCGTCATCAAACAGGTTCTTTGCACCATGATATTGTCATCATTAAGACGACGGTACAAGTAATCAGTGTTCTCATCAACCAAATTATTAAAGCAAACTGCCATATCACCTAGACCAAGTACTGCATTGGAACGAATAATTGCATCTGGTGATTTTTCCATCAATGTAATTAAAAGTGGCAAATTTTCTTCACAATATCTAGAAGAAACACACATTAGTTTTTCCATACAAAGCACTGCACTTCTCTGTAGCACCAAGTTGTCATATTTTACATTATTTGAGCTGATTTCTTTCACTAAAGGACCAAACTTTGACAAAAGAGAGTTTTCTCCATATAGCAATTCTCTTTCTTTGATATATATCACCGCATCAGTAAAATCATCTTCACTTGTACCACCAATCATTTCAAGCTCATCTTTCTCTTCAGACGCTTTTTGCTTTTTATTTTGTGCATTTTCTGTTTCTTCTTGAATCTTCTTCTTTTTAAACTCAGCTTCGCATTTTTCTAAATGCACTATTGTCTTAATTGCAATATGGCCTACCATGAACAATAATTGTGAAAGGGCAATAGTTTTAGATTCCGATTCATTATCCTGGTCTTCGAAAACATTTTTAATCTTGCGTTTCAAAATTTCTGTACATGTTTGATCTGGATGAGACGCAATGCTATAAATGGCATTTAAAGCTTGCTCAGCAAAAGGATACCACTCTGGATCTTCAGTATACTCAACTACACAATTAGCTAATTTTTCTAACGCTTCGTTTTCTTTGGAAATTTTGAATTTTGAATTTTTGAGATTTTGAAGGTTCTTGCCCGGGGGTACCACTCTTTGCAATGCAATACAGGTATATTTAGCCAATATCATATCTTCAATCTTTGAATTTACCAACCCAACATTCAATAGAGAATCTAAGTGTCTCAAGGCAACTTCATGATTGGCTAATGAGATCATACCCACAATAATTATTGCTCCTCTTCGTTGCTTTTGAGACACCGATTTACCACCTCCTATATTATTATTATAAATTTGCCACAATATTTTTACCACTGTGTTGTCAATTAACTCTTCCTCATACATTGAACTAAGCAATTTTTCTAAAGAAGCTAAGTCCGAAACCGAAGTTTGATAGGTTAAAGAAATCAAGTTTTTAGCCACATAAGCAGCAGCTTCCAAAGCAGACGCGTCTTGAGGAGCAGTCAAAAATAAATTCTTGTAACACTCAAACAAGTGATTAGTTATACTTGTACCTTCATCATTAGTACCCTTCATCCACACAAGGTGCAACATGCGCTTAATACCAATTTTGGATTTGGAGATGCCATAGGCATCAGCTAAAACAAAAAAGTCCATTGCCTCAAGTACCTCATTCTTGTTTCTTGAATGTAACAATCTCGATGTTTTCACCGCACCATTTTCAATACATTTAATAAACTTTATTGCTTCTTCGTAATATTTGATGGTCAACTTGAGTTTAACAAAATTGTTAACGTTTTGTTCATTTCCCACATCCACGTGTGATACATTACTTACTGATCTGTCACCTTCACTAAGTTCACTACTTTCTGTGGTCGTCATAATTTTCTTGAATTGTTCAGCCTTTTTATTAGCAGCCTCCAATCTTTTTTCCCAAGTTTGAAGGCTCAAGGAAGTGCCATGCAATAAACCGAAAGGATGTGATAAAATAAGTTTAGACATCAATTTAATAGAGTTTCTTCGAACCAACGAACTTCTATCTGCTAATGATCTAACAGCCAATTCAACAAATATTTGTCTCCTAGAAACAAATTTAACATCCATTTCTGCCACTTTGATCAACGACTGTACTGCTTTTGTTCTGACAAAAGGATTTTGGTCTAGAAATCTAGCTTGGACAAGATCCAATAATTTTTCGGTCTGAGTTTGGTATCTTTCTAAATCTTCTTCTTTAGCGCAAATGTTGACAATGATATTACCACAAGCTTCAACAACTGAGCATCTCAACGTGTACGAGTTGTTGTCTAGTAATCTTGATATGGAAGACATTTGCTTCAAAACCAACTTGGGAGACAACTCAGATAATCTAATGATGAACTGAGAAATAGACCTTGGACCATTATTATCATTAGCATTAAACTGTTTATTACTAACTTCCTGTAAGGTTTCATCAGTGAGCTGAATGTAGTCATACTGCTCTGCCAAAATGTGTAATAACTCTGCCATAGCGCCAGTGAGATGAGTAAAATAAGTCAAGTTTTGAATGATTGCCCCTTGAGCGACAGATCCATGACCATGATACTTAACACTAAGACAAACAACTTTAAACATAAACAATTTTAATGCCTGCACTTTAATTCTTTGTTCTACTTCCATCATAGAATAAATTGATCTGGTGAATAAAGAAATAAACAAATCTCTTTCCGGGGTAGTTTCAAACAATCTATTCAATTTGATCTTCAATATCGTGCAACATGCATCCAAACAATTTTCAATTTGTTTGCAGTTATTTTTGAATTTTTCCACAACCGCTCCTGTTGGTTTTTTATTACCGGGAATGTTCAGGTACGCGCTGATATCTTCGTTTCCAAGATATGTTAACAATATATTTAGGAAATAACCGTAAATCTCAATGATTTTCTTGTGATGAGGGAAAAGTTCCGATTCTGAAATCTCCACAATATGGGATGTGTTTTCCGACTGATGTGTCACTGAGGAGCAGATAATGTATATTAACTGTTTTTGAAACTGAGGGTCGAGGGAATCGTAAGCTAGACAAAGATCATTCACTGGATCAAAAACGTCTTCTCGTGTCACTGCATCTGGCGTTAGGGCAAGCACATCAGTGATGGTGGTGAGTTTGTCCTCGGGAGAACTGACACTATATGAGGTCTTGTCAGTTTCCTGGAAGGTTGTGAAGTATTCAGCTAAATTGAAGTCCATTTTTTGAAGGGTATTGGATGGCGACTAGTGAGGGACAGTGAAGGGCTCAGCTATAGGGCAACCTGACGATAACTGCTTGTTTTTGTTTACAGAGTTTGTTGTTGGTCCCCAAAATAAACCAAAAAAAACAAAAAACAAAAATAAAAACAGAATCAATATACTGCATTAGTATGCATTAATATGCTCTTACGGTAACATACATGCATCAAGGACAGAAAAAGTAGCAACTCGCTTCAATTTGCAGCGAAGAAGACATCAACGAACCAGCATCGATGGAATTGACAAATTCACCACTTTCCATTCAAAGTACAAGTACCAAAACAGAATAAAGCCTTATTAACAATGTTGAAAATTACTAAAAACACCAAAATACTCATACGCTCGCCACAGCTTTTCCAAGGCACCAGATGTTTCTCTTCGAAGCATGCGGCAGTTTTTTCAGCCTCTGAGGGTAAAAAGTCACCAACTGGTATTGTGTTCATGAACATGGGTGGGCCATCAACAGTGGCAGAGACCCGTGAATTCTTGTTGCGCTTGTTTAGTGATAGAGACATTATCAATATCCCATTCCAGAAACAAGTTGCCAAATGGATTGTGAAGCGCAGAAGTCCGGTTGTCGAAGAACGATACCAGGAAATTGGTGGGGGTTCGCCAATCCGTAAATGGTCCGAGTATCAATCCAGCAAAGTCTGTGAAATTTTGGATCGTATTGCACCAGAAACTGCTCCTCATAAACCTTACGTTGCATTTAGATATGCCAAACCATACACTGAGGAAACTTTACAGCAGATGCTCGAGGATGGCGTGCAGAAAGCAGTGGCATTCTCGCAATATCCGCAATTCAGTTACTCTACCACGGGATCCAGTATTAACGATTTATGGAGACAAACTCTCAAGTATGATGCTGACCGTAAGATTGAATGGTCAATAATTGACAGATGGCCAAAAAACAAGAAATTCATTAGTGCAGTTTCCCAGCACATTGAAGAAAAATTGCAAGAATTTCCCGAAGAGGACCGAAAAGATGTCATTGTCTTGTTCTCAGCTCACTCATTGCCAATGGACGTTGTCAATACTGGTGACGCCTACCCAGCAGAAGTGGCGGCTACTACTTATGCAGTGATGGAAAAACTTAACTTTAAGAACCCATACAGATTGGTCTGGCAATCTAAAGTTGGTCCAAAACCATGGCTTGGAGCTCAAACTGTCAAGACTGTGCAAAGATTAGAACAAGCTGATGGCTACAAAGGTATTGTTATTGTGCCAATTGCCTTTACTTCAGATCATATTGAAACTTTGCACGAATTGGATATCGAACTTTTGGAAGAAGTTAAAAAGCCTGAACTTATTAAGAGATCAGAGTCTCTTAATGGAGACGAATTGTTTATAGAGGGCCTTGCAGATATTGTCAAGGAGCACTTCGATAGTGGCAAACCTTACTCCAACCAGTTAGCCTTGGACTACAAGTTGTCGAACCCATCAGAAAACATCTTCAACCATGTGTCTGAGCTTTTTGGCAAACACGGAAAATGATTACTACTTCGACAAAGAAAAAAACTGACTATACTTGATTGCCTTGTTATATAAAATAAAAGTTTCGACATTTTGTGTACCCAGTAGTAGATGATTATTCAAGACTGATATCTGCTCATGATGGTATATGGTACGAGGGGCGCTACTAATAGTGTAACAATTCCGGGTAACACTATATCTACAGTATGAAAAAAGTGCGATTCACCAAAACGGTCGCAATCGATTTATTATGATGGTGATGGTGTTATTTAGCAGGGAAAATCCAAAAGCCGTGCTTTAATAGATAGACGGCGAATAGATAGTATCTTTCTCTTCAACAACTCATTCATCCTAATAGCCGCAAATTAAGACAATAAATGGGACTTGATAATTCCACAATCACGTTTATAGCCACTTTGATAGTGGCCTTCATATTTCTCAGATGGTTCATTTCCCCAGACTTGCCTCCGGAGAAGAGAAGCAATTCCAGTAGAATAAACAGCAGCAGCAGCAGCAGATCCCGGTCAGCAGCCAACAGAAGAAATAACAACAGCAGCAATGGCGCCGCTCAGAGAAGAAATCAACGGCAACAAACAACGGCCCGCCATTCTCGCCGGGCAGTGACTCCCGATATGATTGAAATTGTGCAAACGTTGGCTCCATCATTGACTGTAGGCCAAATTAGACTTGATTTGGAAAGAACTGGCTCGGTGGAAGAAACGGTGGAGAGATACTTGTCTGAGGGCACTTTACCGTTCCCTGAAGGTGAAGAACCAAGTGCTAGTACTAGTGCCACTGCTGCTTCAGGTTCAGTTGCTTCAGCTGGTACGTCTGCTGCTTCGGCTGGCACAAGCGCTACCACTAGCGGTTCCAGCACAACTGCCGCCAACAAAAGCGCCTCCTCTGACAAAGAAGACGGTAACAGCACAGTTTACGAAAGATTTGTGGGTCAAAATAACATCGTTAATGCTTCAATAGACAAGGAAGCGGCTAAAAAGCAGCAAGAAACTGGTAATTTGAATAAAAGTGTTGTTGGATGGGCCAAAACTAAAGAACAAAGAGCTAAAAACTTGCAGCAAAAGAAAGCAGAAATGGTGTTAAGAGCAAGAGAACGCTTAAAGAACAAGCTAGAAGAAGACACTGCTGAAGAGTAGTTTGGATGAGTGCTTGATAGCTCAGCTCAGCTCAGTTTAGTTTAGTTTAGTTTAGTTATTTAGCTTTGCTTACGATCTGTCTTGTTATTCTGTTTACAGAGTCCCTGTGCTATATACTACATAATACCTACATAATAGTCATCGAACCGCATTAGAAACTGTTGTTACAGTGTTGTTACTATGAATAGGTGAATAATGGCTGCTGTACACTGTATAAATGCAAACGTAGGTTGCCAATGTTGAAGCTGACAAAGAGAATAACACGTGATAGTTCACGTGCACCATATCGTAGCTTTTAATTTTGCCTTTTTTTTTTTTTGCGATTGGCATTTTCCCTTTCTGACGGAGATTTTGGTGAGAGTGGGCCTCGTCGTGCTTAAGACAGAGAATAAGAGATTACTGGTGACATCAGCAGAATCTTTAATCATAGAATAACACTACATCAAGAAACTACTAACAGACATGGTATGTATACATCAAGTACACGAGCCACGTCGTTCATCTTTTATTGAACTGTATTTTTTATTATTTGCTTATATCATCGCATCATTGACTAACCAAACCCTACCTTCTAGCTTCCATTATACTTGTTAACCTCGGCCAAAAACCAACCAATATTGGTAGAGCTCAAAAATGGTGAAACTTTAAACGGTAACCTTGTAATCTGCGACTCTTGGATGAACTTAACTTTGAGTAACGTTATCCAATCCTCAGCTAACGGCGATGATTTCCTCAAAATCCCCGAAGTTTATGTCAGAGGCAATCATATCAAATATTTGCGATTGCCAAATGAAGTGATGGATAATGCCAGACAGCAAGCTTTGGATAATTCCAAGTACAATAACAATAACAGAAGAGATCATCGTGGTGGGAACAGAAGAGATAACCGCGGTGGGAACAAAGGTTATGGTAACAGAAATTATAATAATAACAACAACAATAGTAATAATAATAACAACAGAGGAAACTATGGAAATCGTGGATATAGACATTATAACAATAACAATCAGTATAATAGCAACAACAATCAAAGGTTCCAACAGAATCTGTCTGATGTGCAACAACAACAGCCAGTGCAACCAGTGCAGTCACTGCAACCACAACCACAACCACAATATTAAATCATTTTAGCTCATGAAGAAAATGAAGCTTTGTTCAAGTCGAAATTTACCATTGTTACCATTTGTTGCCCTAAGGGTAAAACCAATGATAAACGGCAAATCAAGAAGCTGTCTGGATGATTGTTAAAAAACAAACAAACTAAGTAGTCAAACCAAGAAATAAGAAAAACGAACAAACAAACAAACAAAAAAGATAAAAAAAAACTTATAAAAACTCAAGCAAACATGAAAAATACACATCACCAATGCTTAATCTGTTATGGATTTATATTTTATGTAACGCTATAAAAGCCGTTCAGTCAAAACATTAGTTTCTTACAATCATTCCAACTACTATCATTACTTATTTTTTTTTTAAAAAATTCCATATACAAATTTTTTATTATATTGTTTTCTATCATGTCCATGGTGTATAATAATTTCCTTTTTTTTTTTTTTTTTGACTTCCTTTATTTCCCCAAAATCATTGTTATTTTTGCTATTTTTGCTATTATTATAGTTTTTCTTGTTGTCTAGCTGTCTAGTTTACTAGTTTGTGCAACTTTTTGTAATGTAACGAAATGAACATTTACAAAGTCGGGCCTTTTGCTTGAGCATTGAGGGACTGTAGCATTGTCGATGTTGATGTTGATATATGACCTGTTGTGGCATGGTTCTTGAAAATAGAAAGAACAAAGATAAAACAACGCAGAAAAATAAAACAGAAAATATAACAATTGGAGCAAAGAAAATAACCAATTTCAAGAAAATTACGCAATCAAAAAAAAAAAAAAAAAATTGGAACAAGAAATTAACGGATCAAACAGTCTATAGAGATAATCAGAAGTGAATCAGCGAGTATGTTAAAGCCGAACAAAGACCACAAATAGCGAACAAGCAACAGAATAAAAAAGAACAGAACCAAAAGAATCCATAACTCAAAATATCAAAACAATAGTGTAAACGAACTTGCAAATGTAATTATTAACATGACCCACCTCCCTTACGTTGGTCTTGCCTCATCTCACTGCAGCACTTTGACAACCTGCAATCCACAATCCTAAATCCTAGTTCATAGCCACCTGCATATTAACAACTCGCTCATATCCAACTGCCAAAGTCACCCCAAGGACTAATTCAAACATTCCTGGTTCTCTAAGATACGGCTCGTTATAAATGGTCAACCATCCCAATTTATGGTCATTTGGTGAATCATCAGGAGTATTTTTTCTAATTATGCCGTCTCCAGGTTGATAAAATATCTCTCTTTTATTATCATACGCGTGTTGTTCTTGTTGGTGTTGCTGCTGTCTCTGGTCGAAGCCAGTGGATGTTGTGTTCAGCGTAGCAATGCTCGTCAAATCAGACAGAGAAGGCGATTCCATCGAGCTGTAATTGTGATCGTAATCGTGATTATAATCACCATTAAAATTCCTAACATAACTGCCATTGCCACTGGTACCGTTACTACCGCCATGTATATAATTATGCTCGGAAGAGATATGCTTCAACCGTTTTAAGTCCTTAACTAGCTTCTTTTTAACTTTAGTCTCATGTGGCCTGAATAAGGCCAATACTTTATTCATCTGCGTGCTATGGTTAGCATTTCCCTCAGGCACTTTAATCCTAAGCACATTATTTGGGTCAAATTGGGTGAAGAAATAAACATTATACTTGTGACTAATTTTGGAGCCATTTCCACCACTACTCCCGTTAACGTTGGCCCTGATGTCTGAATAGCTATTCCCTTCTAGTATGTCTCTCAGATAATGCTTCAATTTGCTGAAGTTGGATTTTTTAATCTTGGGTATGGACCCAATCATCCATTGAAGATCATTAAAATCTTTAAATTCGTATCTGTTCATTATGTGCTTAGTGTCAGATCTTTTAAGTTCATTTATAAGATCGGCATTTTGATAAGATTCATAAAATGATGTTTCTGATAACTGACCCTGCCAATATTCTCCAGATTGGCTAGCTTTGGCCTTGGCTTGACCATCACCATCGCCATCACCAACATCAACAATCTCATTTTCATCATTCAATATCGAGTTCCGAAGAATCCAGACAGCATAACCATTGCCCTTTATTTTGCTCTTCTTAGTAACAACAATAACGGGTTTACTATCCTCGCCATAATTTTCCTTAATAATTAATCGGAATCCAAAATCCGACTGCTTGGGCCCATCGCCACCTGGCCCTGAATCTTGGTTAATAGCCATTGCATTTTCTTTAGAGAGCCTAGGCAACTGAATATCAACAGTATATCCAGGAGCGTACTTGCAGTATAGATGTTTTCTATCTGGATTAGTAGTTAGGATCATTCTTCTTGAATCAAATGAAAAAATATGATACTTGACGAAAAACTGCTCATTTTGCTGCTTGGCCATTGCTTGAGTGTCTATTTGATTAACCCTCATTAATCCACTAGTTGCGTCATCTAAAGATGATGAGGCGCTAGTAGTAGCTAATGAGTCTGTATCGTTACTGTAATTGGGGCTATTATCGGTATAATTGATATCACTAGTCAATGTGGAAGTGGAGGTGGATGTTCTTGTCATGAAAGAGCTAGCATCACTAGGAGAAAGTCGGTAATTTTGTTGTTTTTGTTGTTGGTATCGTGCTTTTAAGCTGCTTCCAGCACTATTGACCTTATTGTCAGCATAATAACTGAACCGTTTAGCTTTTTGTGAAAACTTCTTTAGCTTAGAAGAAGCCCCATGATTAGTATTGCTGTCAAAGTTATCCGTACCTACTGTTTGCCCACTACTGTTGCTTGAAATGCCAATACTGGAGAGCGTAGCCACAGAATGTGGTCTTCTCTTTCTCTGTGGTTTATAACTATGATTTTCAAAGAGTCGTTCAACATATTGATTTTTCTCAGTGACATTGGTGATTGCAGTCGTGGAAATATTATAATTTGATAATCTGTCCGAAAGGGCAGCCACTGACGGGTACAAGGTTATATGATGATGTAGTCCCATTAATTGAGAATCCTCCACCTTTTGAAAAATTGGGTTCTCGTTTCTGAAATATTGTAATGCTGGCGATATATCCAAGTAATCCACTTGCTCTGTGCTCTTGCCATTACTATTACTATTACTATTACTATCACCATTACCATTACCATTACCACCACTACTCAAATCAAGCGCCCGCGCCTCATTAGGATCGATTTTCTCATTTAGCAAATCTACAATTAATTGTCTTTTAAACATATTAGTGGTAAATTCAGTAATTTTGGGAGAATGTGTATGAATGTTCGCCAATGGTCTCACGGTTTCCAATTCTGCCCAAATTTGCTGTTCTATGGGCACTTTTGGTAATGCTTTTCTAGAACTTTTCCTTGTCTTCTGCTGCACTTGCTGATTATGATAGTGGACCATTCTTGATACTTCTTTTTCAATATTAGCCACGATTGAAGCCGCTGATGATGATGAGATGGTGTTAGCGCCAGCATTAGCATTAGCAGCGGCGGTTGTCAGAGTCTCAGCTCCAGATCTGAATGACGATGATGACGACTCATTGATGAATGAAGGAGGGCGCCTGCCATTGATGGCTGGCTCAATGACGCTTGGTGGCCTTCTCCTGTGAAACTTCATTGATGCTCTCAGGGCTTGCTTCAGTATAACATATGAATTATGTACTACTCAGAAATATTTGAAAGTTTGAGATTTCTTTCTGGAGTGAGTCGGCTCAGACTTGAAGTGAAATCCCGCTAAACGCTATCCATGGATTACGGCTCTCATCGGTCGATCACCGCTCACTGCACCGCCAAAAATAAAAAAGTAAAAGCCTTGGACAGTAAGGAGTGATTTATGCTTTCAACTGCATTAACCCACATCAGGATATGTCACTCGTTTGGACGAATCTTAAGATGGGCCTGATGTCCAATCGGTATATATACTTGAATAGCTGGGTGAACTGTAATGCTGTGTAGTATATTATCAAATGAGACATCAGCTAGGCATGCAAAATAAGTAAACGTTACTTATTGTATCACATAATCCTATGGCTGCGATTTTTCATGGTCAAGTTATTAAACTCTGTGCAACATATTTATTGTGTGTTTACTTGCGCACATCAATAGGGTCGAAGTAAACGTACTTCCAAGTATAAATCTATTATATATTATCTTTGTAAATTTTTCGTGGTTTCAAAAAGTCTTTGAATCAAAACTATAAACAATAGTGTCCATCTAATAAAAAACATTCCTTCAGTTTCTGCTCTCCAAAGTCTTCTTGAACTCCTTCAAAATTTCAATAGCTAACAAATGGTCCTGATCCTGAGCCAACCCACTAAGAGTCAAGGTCCCAATAATAGCATCTGAATTAACCAACCTCAAAGGCACGCAGCCACCATGGTCAGCATAATCTGCCGGTGGGCAAAATCTGGCTTTTTCCAAAGTACTCCCCTTGAGTCTCATTTGTTGACCAACATTGAAACTAGATCTACCAAATCTCAAAACTACTCTTTTCTTTCTTTGGACCCATTGTTCATTGTCAGGAGAAGCACCACCTTTAGTCACAGTATGGAAAAGTACTTGATGGGTGGATGTGGCTATGTCAATGACTACTGCTTTACTTGGGAATTTTTCAATGGTGACTTGGCGGGCAAGCACTCCAAGCTCCCAAGCATTTTCGGCGGTGAATGAAGGCAAAGCAATGGCGTCTTCTTCTAACTCGTCAAGCTGTTTCAAAGTGTAATCAAAAAGAGATGCCATTTTTATGTTTGTTGCTTGCAATAAATGTAATTACTTAGTGAGTGAATGGATAAGTAAATTACCTTAAGGTCGAAGGAAAGCAAAAGAGTAGGTAAACAAATAAATGAGGACGAAATGGCTAGCAGCATGGGGTACTTTATGTGCCGTGACGACTTCCCAGGCATCTCGCATGGCTCGTAACCATTGACTCTTCTACCTTCCTTGGGAAACTCCGTCACTCGAGCTGTATACAGACTTTGGCTCAAGCAACGAAATTTTGAACATGCTTAACATGCCGGGGATGATCACTAAGAGTCGACCGAAGATGTAGGATTTCTTACGGAAACTTTTAAAAACCTAAATGAGAATTAATAAACACAAAAATAAGTATATGCAGAAGACCAGCATGAAACCAAAAAACAAGCATTAAATCAAACAATAGCAATAGAAATGAATAAAAAGGGGAATAAAAAG
>JXWR01002195.1_pt1 | contig 16246 bp, 7 predicted proteins | sample 315541 | NCBI WGS metagenome assembly JXWR01 (sample SAMN03273951, study PRJNA271842) | soil metagenome | isolation source: rice field ambient CO2 | place: India: CRRI Experimental farm Cuttack,Odisha-753006 | collected 2013-12-17
TTTTTTCTTTTTCTTTTTCTAAAATTTTCGTTTTTTGACATTTTTTCGGCGACGGCACTTTCTGTCTTTAAGTGAATCAACCGATGAGCAACGAGCCACTCCACGACAATAATATCAGTTAAAGAGTTACAAAGAGGAAACAAAGGGCCCCCAAAATTTCAGAAATAGAATCCTGAGGATTATATCAATTCAAGCATAGCTTGTTGTCTCTACCAGAACCCGGTAGCACTGCCTTTTCCAGGTAAGAAGACATCCTTAATCAATGGCCAGCACTCATAACCATAACGCCATTGCCGCGGCCCAAAACAGAAACTGATTCAAACAACAACGACACATTCGTAAGACTATACCACCATAGATATTAACAGGCAAAATATAAAGACAGACAGCACCGGAGCAGCTTGGTGCATATCTCAGCCGCTGCCTTATCTTTTCATCATGTCGCAAGAAAAGACAATGGTACGTTATGCTCTCCCTTTAAGCAATACGCCGTCATCGCTTACTAACTTTCCAGGATAATTACAACTACGACGACGTGGAGCCGTTGCCTTTGGACGACTCCAAAGCCCAATTGGGCCAGATAATGTACTCTCAAGAGTACCGAACGGTTCTTGGGACCCTCAGAGCCCTTCTTGCTGCCAAGGAGTATTCTGAGCGTGCTTTGGCTGTCACTAGCCATGCCATCAGCTTGAATCCGGCCCACTACACCGTATGGCAGTACCGATACCATATCATTCGCCATTTTGCGGAGCTGCAAAAGACCCCAGAGCTAAAAGCACAGTATATTGAAAAAGAGCTCGAATATAATGAAGGTGAGGCGATCAGCCATCCGAAGAACTACCAGATATGGAACTACAGAGAGCTGCTTATGAAACTTAACCCGCATCCAAACCCAAAGAAAGAGTTCCCCATTATTGAAGCTATCATTATTGAAGATAACAAAAACTATCATACTTGGTCATATAGAACTTGGCTTGTTACTTATTTTCAACTCTACAAAGAAGATAGTGAGATCAATTTCGTTAATATTTTGTTGTCGAAGGATATTCGCAACAATAGTGCTTGGAATTTCCGTTTTTTTTTAAAATTTAGTAGCGCAACACATTTCAGCAGCGATGAAGAGATAGCTTATGAGATAAAATATACCAAGAGAGCCATCTCTGATTCGCCACAAAATTCCAGTGCTTGGAACTATTTGCTTGGAGTGTACGATGTTGGAAAGAGAGATCTAGATGATTTGGAAGAGTTTTGCTTGCAGTTTGTTGATTTTGATAACTTGGATGTGACGGAAGAAGAGAAAAATGAGAAAGAAAGTGGAGATTTTACAGAACCTATTGTAAAGTCTGTTTATGCAGTGGAAGCGTTGCAAAAGATTTATGAGCAAAAAGAAAAGAGCAAATCATTAAAAGCATTGAACTTGCTATCAAAGGTTGATCCCATTAGGGTGAATTATTGGAACTACAAGAAGTCGTTGCTTGGGAGCGTGTAGAAAAAAATCTCACTAGTTATTAATGTTTATTTAATATAGCTTTATAGCTATGCTAATACATTTTTGTTTTGTCTCAAGTTTGTTGTGGGTCGTAACTAAAATTTGTAGATGACCATTGGTACATTTATCACATAGGGCTACTACAGGTTGTGGGTTGAAATATATATTATATCCCATGTATTCAATGTTTTTGAGGATGTAGTAATACTCAGGTAGACAGGATTCTTGGAATACTCAAAACGAAATGCAAATAACGGCTAAGTAAAGAATAAAAAAACAATAAAGGATAATTGAAAGATGTAGAGAGTATATTATAATGATGGTGTATGGGTGCAGTGAGAAGATGTAAGGATGCGAAGGGCATCGACAACCCACAAAAACGTAAACAAAAACTATCAACATGAGACAGTGTTTTATTACCAACGACACCGCCATTTTCCCACACGAAAGCACAACAACAACAACAACAACAGCAACAACAACAACCGCCATAATGTTCTTGCCTAATTTGATGCCGGCTAGCACCCCGCTATGGCTCGATGAGTCCGACAAAGGTGCTAAATACCTCCGCCAACGACGTCAGCTCGGCAACACTGCACCTCGAAGCCAGCGCCAGCGTCAACAACAACAGCAGCAACAAGCACAACAGCAGCAGCAATATTCAAGAAGTCAGCCCAACTCAGCAACCCCGGCTGGAGGAGGAGGAGCGGTTGGAATGCGAGGTGTTCGTATTGAGCCACCACTTTCTTCGTACTCATCTGCTTGTGTTGGCGCTACAATTTCAACTGTCCCATCATCTTCCTTCAGCAATGAAGTTGAGTCGCGGTTAGCTTATTTGAATAGTATCAAAACTTATGGATACTCATATTTGAAGCCATTGGGGATTGGGCGCACTATGCAGAATATTATTGATGAGCAGAATTTGGAAATACAAGAAAACGGCCATGCTACAGAGTATACCGAGTCTATGGCTAATGCGGCAGTCGCCGGTACAGCTGAGAATTTTCTCACTGATACAAACAATATTAACATGAATAACAATCATAGCAACAACAACAACAACAACAACGGATTGATTATAAATAATACTGACAATAGTAACACGAATAATAACAATAATGCGGGAATCATTTTTCAAGACCCTACCATTGATATTGGCGAAGATGATGGCCCACAGCATCAAGGAACATATGATGATGATCATGATCATCACATTGACAGTCATGATTTAATAAGGCATACAAATAATTCAACTCAGCCGCAGGCTGAAGGCACTGGTTTTACAACGAATAATAGTGCAAATTTCACCGGGATCCAGCAGTCAAATCTTGAAGTTGACTTGGATGCTGCTATTCCAGATCACGATAATGATGACGATGACGATGATGACGAAGGTGCAGGATATTTGGATGATGTATTCAATGAGTACAATGCCAGCAACAATGACGACGATGATGAAGTATATGGCTATGATGGCAGTGATAACAGACATGCAGATGAAGGATTCATGGCAGCTGAAGAAGAGTATGAAGATGATGATGAAGAGCAAGAACATAACGATAGTATGAGCAACAACAACAGCAATAATAATAATGGTGACCTACTTGAAGGGCATCGTCGACAAAGAGCGCGTATTGGTAGCGAATACTATGACCATGAAATTGATGCTGATTTTTTGCAACTTAGAGCTCATGGTACAAGAAACATTAGCACAAGTACAAGAATTTCGTCTTTCAATAATCATAGTGCGCATAGTGGTATTACCGGTGACACAGCTGCCACCGCTACTAGCGCAACTACTGCAAATTCCAATCCTATCTCTAACATTAACAGCAGTACTGCTGCTACTAGTACCGCAGTTGAGGGTCATTTGGGTAATCCATATATTAACATGAATATAAACGGCAATAGCAGTGTAAATTATTACAATAATCTGAACTTATCACATAGCGATTTCAGTTATCTGGCTTTTGGTATTGCTGGTGGCGATAATGGCGGTGGCGGCGGCGGAAACCCTCATAGCGTGGCTCATCCGAGAGCACTGCTGATTCATTCAGATATTTATAATCTGTTCTCAAGAAATACTACACAAAATGAAGAGGAAGAAGAGGATAATGATCATGATAACTCGGATATGGAAATGGATTGATTTGGAATACTATCTAGTTACATTTCTTTTTTGCTGGCTACGAATGAACGGGTAGTAAAATAAAGTCAATTTTTTGAAATTACTTTTTTTTATGCTTAAGGCTTTATTTGTAACTGTTACTTGATAATAGTCTAATACTAACAACTAAAGTAAAACCTGTCTTTGAACTTCTTTCACACTTCACAAATGTTAACATGCTAGATAACTCTTTAATCACATGTTTACTAAAATGACGTTTTATCTATCATCTCATATGCAAAAGCATTGGTATGCTTTTTTTTATGAACCAGCGGCTACTAAATTCTACCATAAAGCTTTTTGAAATATGATATTCCTGACAGACTGAATGTTACAATAAAGACACTGTGGCTGCATTATACTGGTAATATTTCAGCTCTTGTTTTGAGCTTGCTAAGTTTCGCATATGTAACTTCACTTTTTCTCGTATATTAATTTATAGAAAGGAGGCAAGGTTTGTTGCTTTCTATTTAATTCGGAAGAAGGTTTTCATTCAACATAGTTTTTGTTTCTATTTTTATTTCTGTATGATATTGAAAACTGGAAACGACAAAGATTTGTAATGAGCAAATTTTATAATCTTTTTGCCAATGCCAAGAATTTTCATTTGCAAATTTGGGCAAAATCATGAAACAATTCATTGTTCAGCAACGGAACTGACGGTCCTTATTAATCATCATTGTCGTCATGCTTCTTGTTCTGAAGATGTCGAGTAAGACAAGCATGATCTACTTGGATATGAAATTTGAAGTTTAGATTAAAAATGGTAAGGGTAAATAAAAATTAGTGACCAAGGATATATCAGTGTGTTAATGCAAGCTTTATGTCGGCATTTGGACAGACAAAGGATGATATAGTTTCTTGACATGCTCCCAATTTTTCATTTGTTTATTTTTGTACCATTGAATTTTTTTTTTTTTTCCTACTGGCAGTCCATGTAATTTTCTGCATGATGAAAAGCTCCAATTTTTTCTTTTACTAATTAGCGGCCTTCCATGAAATAACACTCATTGAGACAAGCGAAGAACATCAATATCTTTATGTATATAATAAAGCATGCATGTCCACGAGTTGTTTCAATCATTTTTGCAAGTTTGTAACGAAACATTACAGATTATTCTCTCTTGTATCCTCTCTTTGAGTGTGTGTTTTGCACATATATTAATATACAGAACTTAACTGTTCATTTTTATTTACCTTTTTCTGATCATTTGTATAATGTTCAATATTTTATAATCTGGTTTTCCGTCTAAGCAATAAGTTGTCAACATACTGCTAAGTTTCAAAGAAACCAAACCAAAAACCAAAAAACGAGAAGACCCATACCAAAATAAATAATAGAAAAGTAACAAGAACTAGATATTAGAGAATAATAAATGGCTTTACAAAATGGAAGACGAGAGATCTGAACTTTCAAAATTACATTTGGATTGGTATTGTTGTGAATGCCATGGATTAAATGCAACGGATAAAGTGCTTATAATTGTTAACAAGATTGTTGCTGTTTGTACTCATTGTGACCATGAAAATTGTCGAAAATGTGTTTTAAAAGTAAAAAAGAATCCGTGGTAAGGTAAGATAAGGTGATATTAGCTTTTGCAGGTTTTTTTTTTTTTTTTTCTTTTTTTCTAAAGATCCGATTATTCACTTCCTTTTCCATTTCGAGTATATAGATACTATTTTTCTGTGAAGCAATTTTTGCTCATTTAATAAAAGTTTGTTTCGTAAAAATAATTGGCAGAAAGAGTCTACGTTATGAACTATCAATAAGCTCCGGAGCAGCCGACTATGGAACATAAGACTCGTCAGCGCAAAGACATCAGCTTGTCATATTTAGAAAAAATGACTTCCCTTATTAATGATGCATTGGATGCTGCAGATAAAAACAATATTAAAGTTCAACGGTCATCGATCGGCAAAACACTTAAATAAGTAAAGTCTGCATATGGCCACAGCTACGGCTATTATATATACAATCTTTGAATTCCAAAACACATCGTGTTTTTCTGAAGGTATTCAACACACCACTAAGCCTAACCAAAACCATGCAAGTTCTGAACTTAATACTGTAAACTGGACAAACATAACATTTTCTTTCAAAAGATTTACACATTCATGTTGGCCAGTAAGTAGTACATATTGGCAATGTCTGCGGTGTATCTTTTTCCCTTATTCGAATTTTGAAATTTAGTTTCGCCGTTTCAATATAATTAACTTTACTTCCAAAACTTCCCACCAGATTGCAATAAATGAAACTTTTTTGATTTATAATCCAAATTCTACTGTCTAGAGCAAATTTTGAGCTAAGCAATGACTTGCGCCAATTTGTTTATTACCTTGTAATATGATAAGCAATGTATATAATAGCAAGATACACAAAAAAAAAAGCATCTTTCTCCTGTGAACATCAAAAAAGGTTTTCAATCAATATCAGTTAAATCTGAAAGTATTATTGGTCCATTTTTGTATATTCATTATAAATATTAGACAAATGTAGGAATTTGTTGCTGACTTTTAGTGTTCGCGATATTGATGGCTTGACACCGTCATAAAATTCGAGAACATGACACTAAAATTGGAACTTGAAGCTAGGTTATTAACCTAGGAACGCTGGAACTATTCGTGACAAGCTGTTCAAAGTGTTACAATAATTAGCGGTAGATATTTAGTAATCGTAGAATATCCAAGCATATTTTTTCAAAAAGAGTTTTTCAACAAAACACGTTCCCTAGTAGGTTAGTTTCAAACAAAAGGGTATCCTTGGGATATCAAAGCAATGCCTCTGTTATTTCGGGGCGTGACTATTTGTGTGTGCTATACTAGTATTAATGTTAAACATTCTTATTTGCGGGCTTACTTTCCAGATTGTCATTCTCCTTTTCATAGTTTAAAAGACTATCAGTAGAGTAAACATTTTTCCTAATTTGTGCGCTTTTGTTCTTTTACTAATTTTTATTACACACACGTTTGTAAACATATTCTAAGCAGCACATAACTGTGTCATCGCCAAACATGATTGATTTACAGTCATAATAAGCTTAACTGTAATCATTTAATAAATTTGAAGAATATCTAATATTAATAGATTCGTAAACCTATCAGGATGTTAAATTATTACTATATTAAAGTCAAATTGAAAATAAAAGTAAAAAAAAACAAATTTATCATGAACATGTCATGTTATATTACACTATATATCTTGTTCCCTCCTCTGTCTATCAATAAACCTGCTCAACTTTACCTTTCTGTTCACGGAAATATTTATCATACTTCGTAAGTTTTTCCAAATATCTGTCCCAATCAGCATTAAATTTATCGTTGGAAAATTTTTGCAAAACACATGCTTTACCACGAACTGAGTATTGCTTTCTTGCCAAGCTAGACATTGCTATTGCTTGAGCAAAAACTTCATGAAGTTCCGGATAACGTCGCGCAGCAGCGGCAGCTGCTGTTCCTTGGGTTTCCTGTTTACTTAAATCACTATAATCTGGATCGGTTGGAGATTGGAAAAATAATCCGGTTTCGTAACCGTCATTATTCTTTTCATGAGTATCTTTTGTACTTTCAGTATTTGACAAATCAATTTGAGAATTAGTTTTCAAGTCCCATGGAACGGCAATATCAAGTAATGGCCCTGCACTAGCATGAGAAATTGGAATTAATCCGCTAGCAATTGTTTCAACTACTGCTATACCAAAATGTTCATTCCACATTGCGTTAAGACCAAATGAACATTGGCGGAAATATTGTTGTACAGTTTCCCATGGAGCATCAAGAATAAATTGAACATAATTGGAAATGGATAAGGATTCGGCAAATGCAACTAATTTTTCAACAAATTTTCGATCATTGTCATTACGAATAGATCCAATGAGTACTAATCTTGGTGGTGCGGAAATATTATTATTGTTATTTTTGTTGGAATTAGTAGTGTTACTGTTATGTTGATCTATAAATTTGGCAAATTCTTGAAGAATGAGTTCATGACGTTTTTCTGGGCGAAATTGAGCTAAACAAACAAATGAATTATCCAGTTTTTCCCATTTTACTTGATTGGTTTCCAATGCGGAAATTTCATGCTCAAGTTGAGTTTCATCAACAAATACCTCTGTCAGACATGGAGGATACAATTTTGCAAGTTTTACTACGTTTTCGTCCTTGTTTTTACCATCAAGCATCCACCAAATTTTGTTCAAATGATTAAAAGTCCAACTGCCGTTGCATAACGGGATATCAATATAATAGCCAATGAAAGAATACACAACCATGAATAATTTCCAATACACATATTTTCCCGCAAGTTTCAAAGTATTACTATTGCTTTGGCTGGTTTTCAATTGAATCCATAACTTGTTGAGCATATGAGTTTGAATTATTGGGAAATGAGTATAGGATAGAATAGGAATTTTCAACAAATGATACACGACAGGATAACTAAATGGATAGCCCATAGTGTCTAAAAAGATATCTGGTGGTAAAGCACTAATGGCTTCAAATGCTAACAATGTTGAACCAATAGCTTGTCCAAGCAAAGTCCAATTTTTCCAATACTTGTCATCAACCAAATATCTTTTAGCCAAGTAAATAAATACAACCCGTTGACGATCAAAACTCAAATCAAATCTTTTTTTTACGTTGTCCAATATTTCTTTATGAGTATCTTGATCACCAGTATATATCACTGCGATGTTTTTTTCTGATGCTTTTAAAGTCTGGTACACTGCTTGCCAAAGCACTCTTTCCCCACCACCACCAGCATTACAGTATGGATGGAAAAATCCAAATATGATTTTTCTAGAAGGATCAGAAATCTGTTTTGGACTAGTACGGTCAATGAACTCGTCGAAATTGTCACCAAGATCCGGTTGTTGAAGTTGAAGGTAGTTATTAGTTTTTGGGCCAGTGCTGTACAATGAGGGGTTAGCAGAAGCTAAGATAACACGGCGTCTAAAGGCACCAAGTTTGAACCCAATTGACTTGCGTGAAAGTTTTTTAGTGTTGCTCTTGCTGGCTTTGGTAAGCCTTTTTTTGTAATTCAAAGTAGGCACAAAGAAAAGCCGTTGAAAGACGCTAGATAATGTGTAAATTATTACCCCAGTGATCACCAAGGAGCTCAAGAAGGCCGTAGCAATGGTCTGGGCCTTTTCACTGGTGAAGTTGGGGAATATAGCCATTATAGAAAAGTCAAATCAATGACTTATATAGTATGCTATGGATAGAGATGATATTGAAAGATTAAATTTCCTGATACACGCAATCTGTCATAGAAATAATGGGCTGCTGTCAGAATTGAGGTTTAGGGAACAGACTGGAGTTGAATGAGTTGAGGGAGCACTGTTGATAAGTGGCTTGGCCATTAGTCTTTATGTTAACGATTGGCTTTTATTTTTTTTTTTTTTTTTTTTTTTTTTTTTTGTTTTCTGTTTTTTTTGCTTTTCGTGGTCTTTACTTCACCCGTCTTGAATGGCTTCCCATTTCCGACAGAGCGGACAAGGAAGCGATGGATAGCAACAGTAGCTAGCAGATAACGGTCGCTTATCTGGTCTCACATGGACTACTATTGAGCTTACTATTGATGGTAGCTTTTATTTTGCAAATTTGCAAGTTATGTAAAGAGAAAGCTTTGAGGATATAAAATAGAAGGTCCTTTACCCTGCATATCACTAATAATTACTACATGGATGGACACCGATAAGAAAAAGGCTGTAAATCATTTCTTGCCTCATCACATCAGATATCAAGTATACTAGCATCTCCTGTCTTTTTAACACAAGTGTCCTTTTAATCTAAGTGTAATATATGCGTTGAAGAGAGCAATTTATTACTGCCCAGACAACAAAAAACACATCAGAAACTCCAATGATAGTTCTCTACTCGACTTGCATATGCTTTACATTAAGACTTTGGCACATATCAACCAAATTGTTCTTGGTTCAAACTTCAGTGTAACTGAAACTAGTATGTATCTATACAAACCTCTAGTGCTTCCCATCTAGCACAACAAGCAAACCACCAACCAAATGCAAAGACCCACAAACGAAAACATCCACTGTCTTATCTGGGTTTTGATTAGCAACTTCTCTTACCAAATTAGCCCCGGTTTCAATATCATGAAGCACGCTAATTTCAGTACTATGTTTTTGCCCTAATTTTTTATTGGTTGCCTTTTCCAACTCTTCCCACTGCTTTTGTGACCTTTTTTGCATTTCTAATGCATCGACTGCCTTTTCATCCACATTCATACTCACCAAGTTGATATCGTACTTGTTATCGGCCCACGTCACATTAGTGGTGAATATAGCATAGTCAAATTTTACCGCATCTTCCAAGACGCTGTATAATTCTGTTAAAAGCTCTTCAATGTTCCTAGACTGTTGATTGAAAAACAAAATCTTTATGCTATTTTTGTAAGCATTAGGGCTGGTCTTTTGTTGTTCAATCATCTTGTTTTTCCACCAAGTAGAAGATCTGTTGATACTTTCAACAGTATGAGAACCATCAATGTACCATGTGAGCGACTGGTCAACTTTATCCTTGAGCGTTTGGGCACGGCCATCAATGTGAGCTTTTGCTAAACCGTCCAAGATTTTTTGTGGAAAATCCTTTACGTCACTTATGTTGGATGGTACTTGGTCGTTAGGAATACTGTCATATATTGGAATATCCAATTTTTTGAGAAACTGAAAAGTAATAGCCACAGCTAATGAAGCATTGATTTTTTGCACATCGCCGTCAATGCCGAGCTTCACTTTACCGTCCTTGAGAAGTGGATGCACATCGACAAAATCTAAGCTCGAACCTTTTTCAATGGCTCTTTCTTTTAAAACTTTCTCACTTTCAGGCTTTTGGATCACCGAAAATGCAGCAGATCCTTTTTTAAAAATTCCTGACTTGTTCCATGATATTTCTCCAAGAGTATTACCAAGGACAAAAGTATGATCAATGGCAATAGAAGATACCCCACAGGCGATAGGATTACGGATTATGTTGGTAGAATCCAACTCGCCGCCGATGCCAACTTCGTAAATTGCAGCATTGACGCCTTCTTTCATGAAAGCGTAAAAAGATAAAAGGGTCAAGAATTTGAAGTATGCTGGCATTTCATTTCTGGTCAAATCAGTAGTGAGGTTCGGATCGTCATTGGTTTTGATGAGCAAATCATGCACTTCAAAGAAATACTTGGTAAATAATTCTTCAGAAAGTGGTTCACCATTGATACATATTCTTTCCCTGACCGATTTCAAATGAGGTGAAGTGTATAATCCAATTTTGCTGATTTTGTTATCGCTAGCATTGTTAGCGTACTGGGCCAACAAGGAGTAGATAAGCGCAGAAGTAGATCCTTTACCCTTGGTGCCAGTGATATGAACGAGGTTCAACCGATCGTATTCGGCGGAGTCGTAGCCAATTCTCTTGGAGAATTCAAACATTTGGTCCAAAGTGGCAGTGTTACGATTTCCCGTGAGCCTCGTCTGCTGGATATTTGCAAAATTGGTTTGCAAGTTGTTCAAGGCGTGGATGGCATCTTGGTAGGTTTTCATGCTGGCAGTGGAGGTGCAGAATGAGCGTGGTAAAATTATGCTGCGATTAGAGTAAGAAAACAAATGAGTGTGAAAGTTTCGTTTTAGAATTGCAGATTGATATGTAAGCTTCAGCCACATTAATGAACAATTGCGACGGCTAGATGAGCTTATTTATTATTGATTGTCGCTGGTTTTTGTTGGTTTGATTCAGTCATTTCTGCAGTTTTTTGGACTTTTTCTGTTTTCTTCGCTTGTGACAATCGCATCTAGAGCCACTGGGCCGGTACATTACTCTGGAACTTCCGGGTACCTCTCCGCTTATCCATCACTATTGAAAATAGCAGCGAATAGCTGCTGGCGATGGGCAATAGCGAAGAGCAGACCTAAACACTCGGAGCAGATCAAAGAGCACTTAAGCCTTAAACTAAACTAAAATCAAACCACAAACATACGCCAACAAACAGATAGAGACCCATCGCATATCCCCTTTATGGCTCTTCAGCATGATAAACAGAGCGCGCCGTAGCGAGCACCAGCGAACCACTAATATCAATGACTCGTACCACCGCTTGTACCAAAAGCTTAACGCCCAGCAGCTAGAGAATGTTGGCAACTACCAGATTGTCAAGCAGATTGGCGAGGGATCGTTTGGAAAAGTTTATATGGCAATTCATAAACTTACGAAAACCAAAGTGGTGCTCAAGTCAGGCTCTAAAATCGATCCAAACATTATTAGAGAAATATACTTCCATAAGCAAGCATTCCATGAAAACATCACCAGATTGTATGAGGTCATTGTGACAGAAACAACGGTTTACTTGGCGATTGAATATTGTCCTAAGGGGGAATTATTTGACCATTTCATAGAGAAAAAATGCCTTTTTTCATTTAAAGAGATAAAATCCATATTTTCACAAATTGTTAGCGCTGTTTTCTACATTCACTCACTTAATATCTCGCATCGTGACTTGAAGCTTGAGAATATCCTAATTGACAAAAAGAACAATTGCAAGCTATCTGATTTTGGCTTTTCCAGAGACTGTTTTAAAAATACTTGTCTCAAAACCATATGCGGTACTCACGTCTACATGGCCCCCGAACTTCTTTTGATCAACAATGCCAAAAGTCCAATATCTTCATATAATGGCTTAAAGATTGACATGTGGGCATTGGGTATTATATTATATACTTTTTTATATGGCGAAATGCCATTTGATGAAGATGACGAGGATATAATAAAGAACAAAATTATAAATGCAGAACCTAATTATAGTTTAAGGAAGGTGATACCGAAGTCTTCAACCCCCTCGTTTCCAACTTCTCCAGCTTCCATTGCATCTTCATCATCAATAGCGGTGGCAGAATATAGCCTTTACCAAAACAACTCAGCTGGCGTACCACAGGAAGCTGTTGAACTATGTCAGATGTTGTTGCAAAAGGATCCATCTAAAAGGCCAAATTCCTTGGAAATTGTGTTGAAACACCCATTTTTGGAACCTTACGGCACCAAAGCTTTAAAATATTGCACTAATCAAATAATATTTACCAAGAATTTTACTAGTATGCAATTCCAAACATATTTTGAAAAGCATTTGCTTAAACACTTGAAAAGAATCGGGTTTGATACCAAGAGAGTTAAAGACAGTGTTATTAATCGTAAATGTGACCAGCTCGATGCTATATGGTATTTATTGTTGGAAAAAGAAAATAAGCGAGAGAAACTTAAAGAAAAATTCAGGCAGTTGGACAAAGATCGCAGGGAAAAAAATGGATCTATTAGTGGACTTATTGGAAGCGGCAAAAGGTTGGGGCAAATAAGAAATTCACTTACTAAAGAATCAATAGCCAAGTCGATGTCGAATAAAAATCTTGATTCTGAGAAGTCTTCAGAAAGTTTAAAACCAGCAAAATCAGTCAATAAAGCCACCACAACACCTATAAAAATAACCGATAATAAATCAGCAATAAGTGATAATTATAGTCCGCTTCATATTCAAAAGGTAGTGACTAGGCTAAGCGCATCTTCAAACAGTTCTAAAGGTGGCGGTATATCCACATCGCTTGAGAATTCATCAAGTCTCAAATTCCCAAATGATATCCACATAAAAAAAGAACGTATTGAAGAGTCAATAAATGAGAGCCCTGTACAGTTCCGAGGCACATTTGGTGGAAGCACTGTTAGTACAAATATAGATTCAAAAAGTCCGAGAAACACAGACCAGCGCAGTACTCATAATGAAGATCCTAATAGTAGCATTGAATCAAAAGACCCTTTTTTAAAGGTCGACAAACAGCAACAAAGTAATACTACCAATACACACTCCCATGCAAACACGCACAACACAAGGGCAAGATCAGCAACTAGTGGATCAAGAAAAGCATCGTTGGGGAATCTTAGCAATCAGCTAAGGAAGTTAAGCGTTGATGATATATCCAAGCACAAATCCAAAGCTTTTATTGATAAGCTTAAGTTTTGGATCCATAAAGCGGGACATAGCAATGATAGTTCGGAAGCTCTTAATGGTAGCAGCAGAAAATCTGACAAATTAAGTACATCTACTTCAAAAAAAAGTGATGATTCTCAGCAGGAAAGTTTATCGAGCCAGGCAAAAAGCAGAAATGACACTGATATAAAGATTACTTTTATCAATAAATCAGAAAATATGAAGCTTAAACATCAAAAATCTTTTTCCGCGAGCGATGCTATTGAAAATCATAAAACTTTTTTGATAAGTCATGCTCCAGAATCTAAGAATACTGATGCAGATGGTAACACTACGTTTAGCAATGATAATGTTGCTTCTATTGATGATAAGACTCCCTCTAATAATGCTAGTAACATTACTAGTTCCAACGATGGACAAAATGGAAATTCTGCCATTCAAAACGAGCTAAACATAACCAAAACAACTAGCAAGTCCAGCTTGGGAGAAAAACTTGAATCGCCTCGCGGGAAGACTTCACGCTCAGTGTCTGATCAAAGTATAAAATTAGTCAGGCCAGCAGTTTCCAGAAGCAATCCTAACACCAGTAACAGTAGCAACAATATCATTTTTGACAAAACTTCGCTGACTGGAGCAGCTTCGAGAAATACCAGTGGAGGCACAAATGCCCGTCCAAGACCAGGATCAATGGTTTCAACATATTCGACCTATTCTCAAGTTTCAGACTTATCTCAACTTTCATTTAATGAAACAGTCTTATCTATGGATACACCAACATACTCTAACTTCAATACTGGCTCGGGTTCTAACGTAAATAATCAGCCTTCAAGTAGCAGTGGTAGTGCTAAATTAAAATTCGGTGGAACTGGTGGTAGTGCCGGTGGCGCTACTGGCTTTGGTAATAGCAGCATTACCAAAAGCAAAAGGTCTAGTGGTCAAATATCCAGTGCCTCGTATTCACCAAGCACATCAGAGCAAAGCTCAAGAAAAAGCTCATTTTACGATTACAGCACCGGTAGTTTGAATTATCGCAGCAACTCCCCAGATCCATTCAGTGGAGATAGTCGTTACAATGTAGTCAATCAAACCTTTCTGAAATTGAATGGTGGTATGCCAGATAGCCCAACGCAGCCAAATCAACATCAACAGGGACTGAGACTATTTGCTGTACATTCAGCGAAAAATGGGGTTTTGCCTTCTGCAGTAGCTAATGGACATGGACATGGACATGGTACTGGGTCAATTCAATCGATCTCGGCATCATCGTCTTCATCTAGCGCAGTCACCGCAAAAGGCTCAAGTTCAAGTATTGCTGGCGGCAATGGTGCTAGTGGTGGTGCTAGTAGTGTTAGTGGTGGCGTCACTCGTGGAAGATCAAGAAACGATATGCTTAGTGATAATAGATACTCAACAAGGCGCAAATCGCCACTCGGTAGCCCATATTCCAATTACGGTATTGGATTAAGCAATTTCAAAGCATTTGGTTCTAATATTAACAAGAAGAGAAAAGATAATAGTATGAAAAAGAAACCTATAATTGAGGAAGAGGAAGTTGAAAGTTTTAATAATAGCATTCATGACAAAAATGATGCGGCTAATATAATGGGTAGTGATAGTCAAGACGCTGAGACTAGTACTGCTAAAGACAACAATTACGGTATTATTAGTGACAATTAAGTCTGTTTAGAAAGTGAAGTATATGCTAAACGAGGCAAAATGCTTGTTTACTACGCGGTTCATTAAATTCAAGGATGGAGTTTTTTATGTAATCAACTAATGAAGATGGTACTTTAGCTAAAAGTATGCTGCTTTTAGCTTCATGTTATTATTATTTCATATTTCTTTTTACTTGGTTTTCATCTTTTTGTCTTGTTTTTCAATTTTTTTTTTTTTTTATTTTTGTTTGCTGTTCTGTCTTTTCGGTGCTTTTCGCTTTAGTGTTGGTCTTCTCTTGCTTTCCGTTACAAAAGTTACATCTTTGAGTAAGCAGGTTGAGATAATACTGCATAATTTTAACATATTCATTTGTCAGGTTGCATTTTAACTAGTTTTCTCGTTCTCACAAACTCTTGTTGTTTTGTTTATCTTGCTTTTTTCTTCATCTTTTTGTTGTTGTTTTTTGATTTGGTAGCCTCCCTTTAATACTTAATATCTAATTTTTATTTATCTTCTATTCAGCAAATATCGCTTATCACTCATTACTCAGTTTCCTGGCTCTCTTAAGTGCCGTTATTTCCATCACTGGCAAATAAATTACAGCCTGATTGTTTATATTTTCGTATTTCGAACGTAACCATTTAATTGTGGTGGCGATTGAAGCCACGACCCATTATAACCATTTCGGATCTAGGGATGCCTTTTCTGCATTAAACATCAAAGTATCAGCAAATTGTTAAATTGATCAAAGTGCATAGCATTACGTTGCTTTTTTCTTTTTTCTTTTTTTTTTTTGATCTACATTGATCGCTTGCAATTGTACTCTGCGCATACTGGTTCAACTCCTCGTAGTCTTTCCAGTTTGAGTGAATAGTCTAAGCTAGGTTTTATTAATTAGCTTCAAACAATTTGTAGCAAGCAAAGGTCGTTGGATGCTTTAATATAAAGTATACATATTGGCATATGT
>JXWR01000170.1_pt1 | contig 16217 bp, 11 predicted proteins | sample 315541 | NCBI WGS metagenome assembly JXWR01 (sample SAMN03273951, study PRJNA271842) | soil metagenome | isolation source: rice field ambient CO2 | place: India: CRRI Experimental farm Cuttack,Odisha-753006 | collected 2013-12-17
GATGAAAAAAAAAAAATATGTAAATAAAATCACCGCAGACCATAAAAAATCAAAGCCAGAGTGGAAGAGAACTTAACAACGATCTGCCAGTATTTTAGTTGCCTTTTCCGCATCAACCCAACTCATTGCATCTTTCCATAAGCGGCAAATAAAATATCATTGTATTGATACTAAGTTGCTTTTTTCTCATACATTCAATCAATCAATTTTCACAACAATATGAGTTTTGGCACCCAAACACCAACGGTGGTGGTTTTGAAAGAAGGCACCGACTCATCACAAGGCAAAGGGCAAATTATTTCCAACATCAATGCTTGTCAGGCGATCCAACAAACTTTGAGTGCCACTTTAGGCCCTTTGGGTTCTGATATTTTGATTGTTGGCTCTGATGGCAGAACCACGATCTCCAATGATGGTGCCACAATTTTGAAGTTGTTGGACATTGTCCATCCAGCCGCCAAGATTCTCGTGGATATTTCCAGATCTCAAGATGCTGAAGTTGGCGATGGTACCACTTCTGTGACGATCTTGGCAGGCGAATTGTTGAAAGAAAGTAAAGGATTTATTGAAGAAGGAATTAGTTCTCATGTGATTACTAAAGGTTACAGAAAAGCTCTCAGTTTAGCAGTACAAAAAATCAAAGAAATTGCTGTCAAGATTAACAAACCAGAAAACTTGACCTTAAGCAGCATTGAAAATGAAGCCGACGAAGAGTCAATCAAGTTCAAAGAATTATTGGAAAATTGTGCCAAGACTGCTATGTCCTCTAAATTAATCACTCAAAATTCTAAATTTTTCACTGAAATTGTCGTTAAGTCTGTGTTATCTTTGGATCAAAATGATTTGGACGAAAAATTGATTGGTATTAAAAAGATTCCTGGTGGGTCTATCACCGACACCCTCTTCATTGATGGTGTGGCATTTAAAAAGACATTTTCTTATGCTGGTTTTGAACAACAACCAAAAAAATTCACTAATCCAAAGATTTTGTGTTTGAATGTTGAATTGGAATTGAAAGCAGAAAAAGATAACGCTGAGGTTAGAGTTGATAAAGTACAAAACTATCAAGAAATTGTTGACGCTGAATGGGAAATTATTTTGAAAAAACTTAAAGCAATTGAAGACTCTGGAGCAAACATTGTTCTTTCTAAGCTTCCGATCGGTGATTTGGCCACTCAATATTTTGCCGACAGAAACATTTTCTGCGCGGGTAGAGTTGCTGCTGAAGACATGAACAGAACTTTGAAAGCTGTTGGTGGTTCTGTTCAATCAACTACTTCTGACATCAAAGCAGAACACTTAGGTACTTGTGAAATTTTTGAAGAAGTACAAATTGGTGGTGAACGTTACAATTTGTTTAAAGGTTGTCCAGAAGCCAAAACTTGTACATTAATCCTTAGAGGTGGTGCTGAACAAATCATTGAAGAAGTAGAAAGATCGTTACATGATGCTATCATGATTGTGAAAAGATCCATCAAAAATAACGTCATTGTTGCCGGTGGCGGGGCCATCGAAATGGAAATTTCTAAACATTTGCGTGAATACTCCAAGACTATTGCCGGCAAGCAACAGCTAATAATTGGTGCTTTTGCCAAGGCTTTAGAAATTATTCCTAGACAACTTTGTGAAAATGCTGGGTTTGACGCTACTGACTTGTTGAACAAGTTGAGAAAAGCTCATGCTAAGGGCGAAACTTGGTTTGGTATTGATTTTGAAACTGAATCCATAAGCAACAACTTGGACAAATTTGTCTGGGAGCCAGCATTAGTGAAAATCAATGCATTGAGCAGTGCGGTAGAAGCAGCTAACTTGGTGCTTTCCGTGGACGAAACCATTAGTAGTAAAGAAAGAGAAGACCCAAATAATAGTATGGCTAAGCAAATGATGCAAGGCAGAGGAAGAGGTGTTCCAATGGCTTAAATGATTTAATATACTTATTTTTTCATACTTTACTTACTTTACTTATTTTTATTGGTTTTTTACATGGCTTAATGTATTTTTTTCTTTATTCTACATTGTTACATTTTCATTTTCTTAATGTTTTGTGGTAGCTAATTTTCTCTACTCTTTATACTTTAATACAATCTTGCAACCGTTACCGTGCTATATTCGTAAGTAAATGGCTTTGTGCTATTGCACATTCTTTTAAAAACAAAAGGTGGAGACAAGCCCAAAAAGGGTGAGTCCCTGAAAGGATAAGGAAATTGGCAGGAACTAAAAATGGGGGAGAAGCTGACGTCTACAAAAGGGGTTGAAGAAGAATTGGAGAACACTATAAGTGAGACGAATTGAAGAAACAAAAGGCTGTTAGTACACCAAGTAGAAACAACAAATGATAATTATAAGAATAACCAGTAACCATAGCATAAACGGAAAAAAAAATAGTCCTTGAAGAAGCAAACAAACATTGAATGAATCAATTAAGGTAAACATCAACAAGTATTTGTTTTTTCATAAAAAGCATCAATATAAAGACATCAATATAAAGACCCTTACATGAAAAAAATTCATCGAAGTAAACTCAAAATAATTAAAAGCGGACCAATTTTATACAAGTACCAGAAAAATTATTAGCAAGACTGCCTTGATAAGCCAGCCTCGCAATAAAGTTTGTACTTACTGTTTCTCTTCCTTTTCTGTTTTTTATTTTTTGCACTTTTGTTTTCCTTTTGTTTTTCCTTTTCCTTGCAGCGGCAGCACTTACTGTCACTTTTCAAAGACATCCTGAAACAAATTGTTTGTATGTGAATAATTTCTACACTTCTTCGCCCTTCTTTGGTCTCCCTTTTCGACTTTGTTTAATTTGGGACTTTTGTGATAGGCTTGCTTAGCAGAGATGTAATAGCACTTAGTTTAGAAATCTTAAGATTTTATAATTTATCGGAGTTCTCTTGCTTTAAAGATAATATGGGCCGTTTTAATATTTCAGGATTGTATTTCAAGCTATTACTAGAAGAAAAGCAGTTTATAATATTTACAACAACAGCAACAAAAAAAACAAAACACAATGGCAGAAAACACATATAATGGAACTATAAGTCTTTTATTACTTTACTTCTTGAAAATAGCAATGACCCGAAGTCGAAACCCATAAAATTAGGATATTGTCATCAGACAGGCTTGAATTTCAACTTTTGCGAAGTTTCCAGAAGAGGTACCATTATAGAACTTTCTTAATATACAACACATATAACTATCCGTGAAAGGTCTGCTAATTAAAGGTATTGCAGACCTGACAAAGATTGTGGAAATAGTTAGTCGGATTCATCTCTAATTGACCTACCAAGCTTTTGATAGAATGAGTAGTGACCTCTTTACTTTATATAAAGTACTCAAATAGTTGTACAATATAAAACACTTTGCAATACTATTGTTAATCTATTTAAAACAAGCTCGGGAACCATTTCAAAAATTTCAAAGATGCCACCGAATGATTTTATTTTTTATACGCATTTTTATATTTATGTCATCTACACGAAGGTAGTGAAGCGTTATCTTAGCAATAGAAGCACTTGCAGTAATGTCAAAAAACCGCAACACACTTTTATATAATAGGTGCTATAAAATATGATACGAGAAATAAGAGGTAAGTCAAAGAAGTTAACCATTAAAGATGAATATGAAGATTTCTTCAGCAATTCATAGGCCATTGATACGAGGAGACTGATGTGTTTATAGCAATATCCTGTGTGCATCTGTTGGTGGTATACAGGGTGTTAACACCCTCTTTTAGGTATCTACAACAACGCTATGTGTGCTCCCAACCGTAGATACCAGGGCTCATTAACCATAGCTACTATAAAACTGAGGTGACCGTACTTATTCCCACTTTTTCTCTTTCCCTTATACTTTCTTTTTCTTAGTCTTCTTCTTCATCAAGAAACGACCAGAAAAGTAAGTGATTAATAGTTAGTTTTTGTTAAAAAAACCAGCAGCACTCTTTTCTTTTAATGATGAAAAACATTTTCTCACAGACCTGTACTCAATGCTCGTCTTTGACGGTCATTTGTGGATAACAATTATTGCCTTTGCTGAACACACATATAAGAGTGCTGCTTGTTATTATAGACAATGTCTCCAAAGGACGTTGATTGTCTTAATCTTTGAGTGATTATTTTGTACTAACAATTACTAAGGAAAAAATCAATAGCTTAAAACTTAGTGCATTGCTCTAATAATGCTAGTTTAGGAATACACGGTTATTTACTGATCTTAACCAATTAACTTTTAAACAAACATAAGCGTATCTGTAGCATTATCAAAATCGCACCTATAGACTAAGTCTTTGTCTGCTGACAATCTTTTGCTCGGCGGTTGTCGTTTTTGCCGTTAGCAGTACCACGACGTTGACGTAGACCGGCTTCTCCTTTTTTCTGCTTTTTTATTAGCGTAAAATTTTTCTTTCTTTTTCCGTCTGTCACAAGAAAAAAAATTTTTTTTTTTTCTGTTTTACTTTTTTTTGATTTACTTTTTTTCTTCGGATTTACTTCTCCAGTTATATAACAGCATCGCTGCTCCGTGGCAAATATTCTCATCCACAACTAACCACATTTAAAACACCCAATCAACAACACACTCAATACACATCTTTAATTAGTACGCAACAACAATGGAGTCTATTTACGATCAAGTGGAAATCGAGGACTTTACTTTTGACCCAGACACCAAATTTTTCCATTATCCGTGTCCATGCGGTGACAAATTTCAAGTCTTACTTGATGACTTACAATCAGGTGAAGATATTGCAGTTTGTCCAACATGTTCGTTGATGGTTCAAGTTATTTTTGACCCAGAAGATTTGAACGAATATTTGGAAGATGATGAAAATGACGGCGAATTGCAACCAGCAGCTATTGCTGCTTAGAAAAACGACTACCTAATATAGTCAAAATAAGTTGTTTCTTAGACATTCGCTTCACGCTTCGGCTTTGGTATCAGATTGCCATTGCTTGTTTTCTAACACATTGTATTATATCCAATTTACTTTCTTTCCAATAATATCCAAAGAGCTGTTTCGTTTTATCATTGTTGTCAATCGAGAAAGCACTACAGCTTAGTTGTTCAAGTTGCCGAAGGTAAATGGTTACCTCCCGAGACAAAGTTCGGCTACATTTGTTAACTCAAAGAATTTGCACAAATTTTCGAACAACTAACCGAAAAAATTTAGAGATACCAAGCAAGGTCCAGTGGCAATGTTTTTATGATAAAACTCTAAAACAAGAAGGTCTGTTGATATCTTGTACTTGAAAAACGGCTTACAGAAAATATTTTATTCAGTTTCAAAGCGTTTTTGGATTCAGCTGAATAACAAATTTGAATTCGCGAATATTGTATTAAACAGTGCTCAAAGACCTGATGGTGATAATGAGCCCACAAAGAAATTAGCCATTTAGTGTTGTCAATTACCAGTAGAAGATTGGATCAATATTTTTTGGTAGATTACAATCTATCGTCGGCTTAGTATTTTTTCGGGAGATGCCGCGAGCTTTATTATGCATTCATCAAAATGCTGAATATGGCAATATAATATAAGCTGAAATAAGGCCACTACCTGAGGTACTTGTTTTGTTTTTTCGGTGCTTTGTTTCCTAAATTTTTCCTTACTACAAAATTTTGCTTTTGATTTTCTTCCAGTTGTACATGTTTCAGGTTTCATGTTTATTCGCTTATTTATTTGCTTGTTCTGTTTTCGTTATTCGTTTGCATTCATTCATTATAGTTTTCTGTTTTCCTCAACCCTCGATCCACAACTTATTATATAATTTGAAGTTCTTTGTTTCATTAACAGTAAGGGCGAACATCACAGTGAACTCAATATTTGTGATGATCTTTATCTCTCAATTTTTCATGGTCAGCCCACATGAAGTCTTCCATATTTATTTAGTCAGCAATCTTCATGCTTATACATACCGACAATCAAGTTTATTATAATTTGTCAAATATCGCCTGGAGTTGTAGTTTATACCAGTTAAGTCAGATATGGCTAGTAATTACTATATCTGTTGATTTTTTGTTTTTGCATGAAAAGATGTTCTTAGTTTTTTGTCGTTTACTCTACAGCAAATGTTCTTTGTTGATTTAGAAAGTGGTCAAAACGCTATAACATAGCCGTTCTTCGCGCTTCATTCTTCAACCACTACTTACAATAACAGTAATACCTTTCCTTTGATTACGTTTTTTTACGCATAGCGACAAATTCTATATTACCGCATACCCAATAATTACTGCTTATTAACACGATCTTGCGATAAATATCTAAGGCTACCAACTCTGTTTCATTTTGAGTAGCAGCTGTAGTATACACAATTGTTTATATGTATACGTCTGTCGCTCTCCGAAATTACTAATATACTAACAATACCTTATAACTCTTTCGTCACAATTACTAGATTTGCTATTAACAACTAACAGGCCGAGTAAGTAGTTGCACTCTGCCAAACCCAGTAATTCTTATAGCCATAATACATTTGAGCTTAAAAAAACACAACAAAGCAGTAAACCCAATAATAACTAGTACCATGATAATCAAAATCGGCCAACTCAAACCATAGCCGCCGGTGCCGCATGCAGCGATCTGCGGAAATATCACATATCCGCGCAGTCCCGTTTATGTTATGCGCACTTTAAATTGTTTTCCTTTGGAAACAAAAAAAAATAAAAAAATAAAAAAATAAAAAAAAAAGCGCTTTTTGGTTTAATATCGCTGTGATCTGCTAGGTCGGTGGGTCAGGTAATCTTTCTTCCTTTCTTTTTGTTAATTATCTTCAGATTGTGAGGCTTTTTTTTTCCCGTTATATATAGGTGTTGATATCCAGAAATTGACTTGACATCATCCAATTATTTTTACTCATCAATACTGTATATTCCGTACGATATTCTGGAAGTTATAGCTAGGCAACTCAGTGAAATCTAATCACTCACACCCCCAAAATCACACACTGATACTTCATCAAAACGTCAAAGCAAAAATTCGATTGACCATGACTAAGAAATCAGTACTGTTTAACGTTCCTAAAGAGTTCAATATCAATGATGAGCGAGTTAGCGTTGATGAACTAGACTCTCAGATCAATCCATACTTGCACAATGACAAGCATCAACATGATCCAGATGATGTTGCTGCATTACCATCCCCCAAAGAACTTCCACAAATCACAGCAGAGCCTAAAAGAGTTAGAGTAGGGAGACCTTTACGTCATGTTAAACATAAACCGACTAAGGAAGTCACATATATTAATAATCAAATTTTTCCCAAGTTCAGTTATGAAAAGATTAAGTTCCCGTTGAAGCCCAACACTTTAATTGTTCATGTGAAGTATTTTGCCGTTAACCCAATTGACTTAAAGATATGGAATTATTATACCAGTGATCTAACTGGCGCCAAAAAAGGTTTTGGTAGAGAATATTCGGGTGAAGTCTATCAAGTATCTGAAGAAGGTGATCAAGCTGCTGCTTTTGAAGAAGGTGATGCAGTTACTGGGCTTTATTATCATTTGTTTAATAAAGGATGTAGTGCATCACATATTCTTATTGATTTGAATAAAGATCCAATTGTCAGAGTTGATGATGTCTCATTATCACTTTTCGGATATCAAAAACTTGGAGGTTGGGCATATAACTTCGCTACTGCTTTTCAAGTACTTAATTCAATAACTGCTGGAGGATTAAATTCTGAAAGTACAGTGCTTGTTAACGGTGGTTCTACTGGTACTGGGCTAATGACTATTCAAATCCTCAAACACTATTTCCATGTTTCTAATATTGTGGCAATTTGTTCAGGTACCGCTAGTGATTTAGTGACTCAATGTGGTGCTTCAGTGGTTATTGATTATAAGAAAGAATTTGATTTGATAAAATCGATTTCTACATTATTGACTAATGGTAAAAAGACAATAATTGACAGACACGGAAACGAAGTGGAAGTGTTGTATCCAGATAAGAAATTTGATATTATTGTTGATTACTTGGGCGGTACTACATTACTTGAGGCCCATCAACAAATCTTAAATGACCGCAATGGTACATATTTGACAACCGTTGGTGACAAGAGAGCCAATTATCGTAGCAAGGAATTTGTTTACGGTAGTGGTACCGTGGTTGGCGGTGGATATGGCCGTGGTGCGTTGCTGATGTTTGGGGGGCCAAGAATCAACTACAAGATGGTTAATTTTGACGGAAGTAACGTTAAAAATTTGAACAATCTGCTCAAAATTGGGTTAGAAATGATCAGACAAAGTCAATTACAAGTTAAGGTGAATAGCGTCTTCAAGATGACGGAGATCAAAAAAGCTTTGGATAAATTAAAGACTCAACATGCGTTGGGTAAGGTTTTGGTTGAAGTGGAGGATTTCTAAGCTTGGACTTTCTTTAAAATGACGCTCTTTTGTATTATTGATTCTTTCTTCTTTATGTTGTTGACCTTGATTATTTTATCGCTTTCTGCTTTTCATTACTATTCTCTTGATAGTTTAAAAGTCTAGAGCCATCAATGTTTTGTCTTATTTCCAAAGATCTTTTTATGTCGTTTGTATTGTCGCATTTATTTTGGTTTGCTTATTCTTTTTGTTATTACTACCATTCATATCTATTGTAAATAAAATAAGATACCCACTGCTTTGATTTCCAAAAAGCAGTAAATACTACATTTTACATTTAAAGCTTACAACAGCTAATTTTCTGTGTAATGTTTGATGGTCAACTCAAAATTCATGTGATTTTGGCTCTCCAGTTTATACACAAATTGGCGCTCTTGGTTCCTTACGCAAGTCAGGGATACCTTTTTATTTTTATTTTTTTTTTTTTAAAAAAAACAGTTGCAAATTTGCGCTGTAACCGATTGATTCTAAACTGATATTCTGAATCATATTTCGTCCATCATTATGGCTTTCCTCAATAATTTTTTATTGCAGTACGTATGCGTAGGACATCCGGAAATTATTGTTCAACCTCCAAATACTACTAAGTATAGACCAATTTTCAAAGTTGAATATTGACAGTATTTCTCCAACATTGTCTCTCTATTTCACATTACAGTGGTGCCATCATAGCTTTGAGTTCATGTTAGAAGATGCGCAAGTCCTTTCTGGGAGCTCCCGTGACCGCAGAATATGTAACATATTACGTAATCTTTAAATGAAGACACAAGTCAGAGAGAAAAGTACAGTAAAGAAAACCACCCCAAAAGCCAGTCCCAGAAAGTGTGTGCTCCATTATCGACATCGTCAGCATTACCATTTACATCATCGGATTTAACCTCTATTCATCAGTAATTCATTCTTTGTGCTTAGTCACTCCTTGCTAGCAAGCAGAAAATTTAAAAGTATTCGGTCATTTACTCAAAACTACTTGTTTTTTGCAATTTGAACATCGCCCGAGATAGCAGATTCTAGTCCTATACAGCCAACAAATTCAAAGATTTTGTAGATTCAATAAAAGAAAACATACACAACAACTTTTTTACTATAATATTTATGTTAAAAAACTAATATCGCGACAAAAAAAAGCCACATAAATTAACAAGACATGGCATCTCTTCAAGCACAAAAACGTCTTACTCGTGAATACAAAACCATCCAACAAAATCCCCCACCATTCATTACTGCCCGTCCAAATGAGCATAACATTCTTGAGTGGCACTACATCATTACTGGGCCTCCGGGAACTGAATACGAAGGCGGACAATATCATGGTACACTAACTTTTCAGAAAGACTATCCATTCAAGCCACCGGCAATACGGATGGTGACTCCGAGTGGTAGATTCAAAACCAATACTAGACTTTGTCTTTCTATGTCAGATTACCATCCAGATAGCTGGAATCCAGCATGGAGTGTTTCAACAATACTTACTGGTCTTTTGAGTTTCATGACTAGTAATGAATCTACAACAGGGTCCTTGGAAACTACTGCTGAAGTGAAGCGCAGACTAGCCAAAAACAGTAAACAATGGAACATTTCTGAAGACGTTAAATTTGTTGCGGTGTTTCCGGAGTTGATTGCCGAGAACCAAAAAGACATAAAAGAGGCTAAGAAGGCAGAAGAAGAGAAATTGAAAAAGAAACAACTAATGCAAAGCCGTTTGAATTCGGAAAAACCTATTGATATTGACCAAATTTCTGATCCTGAAGATAGATTGAGAGCAATTGCATTGAATGAAGCAAGTGCCCAAAGAAATGCGGCTACTGCTAGTGGTAAGTATAATTGGTGGTACTCTGTATTCATTGTAGTGCTATTAGCCGTTGGTACTAAATTGCTTAGAAATTGAATGCCACTCGGTATCCCGTCTCGTTTACTTCTTCATTTTTTATATTTTATGATTATTATAATTATTATTATTGTTACTACTATTACCATTATTTTATATCGTGCGTTAAATCCTGTTTATTTCTCGTTTTTCCAGTCCATGATACATGCCTATATAATATAAATTTTTAGATGTCAAATCTTTACCTTTTTTCTTTCCTTTCAAAGCAACTTTGAAAAGGCGTAATAATCTTAGGATGGGGGCGAGTGGTTAAAAAGATATGACACACTTTCACCATTATGTAAACGTCGTATAGCTTCTGCCAAAGTAGGACTGACATCAATTTTTTTTAATTTTGGACATAATTCTACTTTGCTTTCAAAAGGCACAGTATTTGTGCAAACCACGCTATCCAAGCTGCTATTATTGATATTATTGATAGCATTACCGGACAATATACCGTGGGTCACAATGGCCACCACTTTTCTAGCCCCATGCTCCAATAACGTATGTGCTGCTTTCACTAATGTTCCACAGGTATCAGCCATGTCATCTACAATGATACAGATTTTATCAGTGACATCACCAACAAGTACCATTCTTGACACCTCGTTCGCCTTCTGACGTTCTTTGTGGATCAATGCAAATTTCAAATCTAATTTATCGGCCAATGAAGCAGCACGTTTAGCACCACCAGCATCTGGAGATATGATTATTGATTCTTTGTACGGGAGGTTGGCTTTGATGTAGGAAATGACACTAGGCTCACTGTACAAGTTATCCACAGGGATTCTGAAAAACCCCTGAATCTGAGAAGCATGCAAGTCCATAGTAATAACATGATCAGCGCCGGAAGTTTGCAATAAGTTAGCCATGAGTTTTGCCGTGATACAAGCTCTACTCTTATCTTTTCTGTCTTGTCTTGCATATGGGAAATTAGGAATAACTGCGGTAATTCTTCTTGCTGAAGCTGACTTGCATGCTCTAATCATCATTAAAAGCTCCATTAAATTATCATTAATTTCTGATTCACCACTACCAGTTTGAATAATGTAAACATCTTCATCTCTGACAGTTTCCCCCATGGTGATTATCGATTCATCATTTGAGGAACGGTTGGTAATAATTCTGGAGACTTTGATGCCCAAGAATCGGGCAATATTGTTGGCAAGCTCTGGGTGCGAATTGCCTGCTAGCACCTTGATGCTGTTGGGAGATTCTGGTTTCATTGTAGGCATGGTGAATAAAGTGAAATTGACAAGATACTTCAAAGGGGTATCAAGTGGATGTTATATCACTCTGCAGAGATTGAGATAAGGGCGGTTTGGCTGCAGTTTCCAGGCTCTCCTTACACTTAAAATTTTTTTTACCCAGTGTAGTCACGTTTCTGGTATTTTGATATATCCACTGGGCATCCACAGATTCTATCAGATTAAAGTAGAAACTGCGCAGTACGTCATCACAACAACAGGCTCTAATTATTGGGGTTATTTGGTACAAAAGGGTATAAAATAATCATATACTACTTAACATTTTTGTCCCAGATGAATCAGTCATGGAAAAGCCCTTGAAGCAATTTTTGGCAGAGTTGCAAAGCCGAACGCGTCGCGTTGATAATAAACAGAAATACAGCATTAACAACAAAGATAGCAATTCATTCAACATAGATTTTCAGTTGGAGCCTATACGGCTCACTTCTAAAGAATCTTCAGCGCGTTATATGAATGATTTTCAGCTACATAAAGCAATAAGGCAAAAAGTAGATAAGAACTTTGGAAACAACAACAGAAAGCGAATTGGAGCTGCAAAAGTTACACAAAATGGTTCTGCTGCTGTTCCTGCTGCTGCTGTACAGAATCAAATTGGCAGCATGGCCAACATTAGCAACACTAACGATGAATATTCAACAAACAAGATAACAAAGGCTCTGTATGTAGCAGGACGATTACGGAATGCCGAAAAGCCTGTTAGCAAAATCAATGACAACTTAGATGGAGACGAGGATGCACCAATAGTTATTGACGATGACGAGGAACTTTTGTATGGTGAAAACATTTCCAAGGACGTCGAAACTATAGAATCTATCAATGGTTATTTAAGTAGCTCAAATAAGGAAAATGTTGGGAATTTTATTGCAAATAATGGAAACGAACTCTCTTACGCAAATGAAAATATTAGCATTAATAAAGATGAAAACCCAGAACTCAAGATGGCAGTAAATGGCAATCATATTAGCACCTCAACGCCATCGGCATTAGTAGTAGTCAATAATTCAAGTAATACATCTCATCAAGCTGAACTGACTTCAAATGACAAAGAAATCTCAGTTTCTGAGCAGCAAAATGCTGGTAAATTTGGGTCAGTTTCTGAAAATGATGATACAGCACATACCACTGTACCAGCTAGCGATGACGTTTTTTCTCAGACATTACATTCTACTGTTTCAATGAAACAAAGCGAAGAAGAGCCAACTGATGGCGAAAGAGAAGGATTAAGTACATCAGCTGTGCCATCTAATAATAATATTAATAGTGTTAATGCTAATAATATTAGTGATACTGCTACTAATAATGAAAGTGATGAAGATGTGGTGATAACCGGCCATAGAATAATTGCAGTGGTTCCTGAACGCTATGTTGCCCGTATGATGGAGTACCTCTCATTTTCTCAAAGGTCCTTCCCAGATTCCAACTACGGTACAGTGATATACATTCATCAACTTCGAAATTTATTCCGTTTTCTCGAAGTTCAGCACTTAAAGCTTTTCAATGCCTTCAAAAACTTGAAGAAGATAGTATCAATGGAATTAACGCTCCTAGAAATGAAGTTAGAGCAGGAAATGGAGGAGATGACCATCACTAATGCGGCAGTTTTGGACAGTCTTAGCAGGCAAGTTGAACAATTGAAGCATCGCAAAAAAAGAAAACAAGAACTTTCTGGCAAAGTTCATAAGTGACCCACTTCAAGCTGTGTATAACAGTGTCTATAATGTTTTTCTACGCTGTTGCATTTCTATCTAAATTTCATTATTTATGTTTATGATGATGCCTTTATGTATGTTTGTTTGTTTTGTTTGTTTTGTTTTTTTGTTTTTTTGTTTTTTTGTTTGTTTTTTTATATTTGCTTTGTTTTGTTTTCTATGGCGGCGCTTAATGGTTTCATGCATGGCTTCCAGTGTATTTCTACTTTCTTTTTCTCTTTTGTTAGCTTCTTCTTTTATTTATAATAGAATCTACTGTTTCCTCAATACACAATTCTTCAGTAGAATGTCTTTCACTTCAGATAGATCTTATTTCCGCAATGGCGATGCTTTCTACTCTATCAAACTGAGTTATAATTTGCTCGATGAGAAGAACAATTTGGTATATGCCTCAGCGCTAAATCATTCTCAAGTGGTTGTACTTCCAAAACTTCCTCATATTACAGTATGTATTCTATAATGTGCTTATTAGAGTGCTATGATATGATATTAGAAATCGAAGTAACCTTTTTGTTAGTCAAGATTATACTAACAATGCACCCGATTTGGGGTCTAAAGCTAGAGTTGAATCTCAAGTATGGAGGCGTATCAATTAAGGAAAACAATTTTTCTAAGGGGCTACAGCAAACCTTCGACATTAAAGTAAATGAGTGACTTCTGAGGGTATATTCGTATTGTGACGTTATAACTAACTTTTTGACAGCTATGGTCTCAATTCAATTTCACATCAGAGGTAATATCCAGACCAGAGACTTCTTTATGTGGTGAGTATAAAGTTTAGTGAACCATGAACGCTAACATATTATTAATTGAGGAAGTACACTAACATTTCCGCAATAAAAGCTTTCTTAAAATGTAAACTATTCAACAAAGAGCTGAGATATCAGATGGATCCTGTTATCAAGTCCGAGGATTACGAGATTATTCATTTCGATACGCTCAAATTGGAGTTCGAATACTATCCAAACACTAACTCCATTGACTTTGGTTCTCAAGAGACAACGGAGACACCCAGATCAGAAGAGTTTAATCATATGTTGCAGGTCTTGAATTACATTATTTTTTGCCGCTTCATTGAACTTGAAAAAATTTATCCTTTAGTTTTCTCCACATTTGGTAGGATGGTAAGCTTTTTTGTCTAGATATATAAACTTTCGGTGGTATTGCTTTAAATTATGCGACAGTCTTTACTAACAGCAGATTTCAAAGTCGTTTGAAAACAATTATACGCATTCGATCTTGTTAGCCAACATTTTCTCAGACACCAAAAAGGTTAGTTACTAATTTTTCTTGTTGGCTTGAACGAGGAGGCGATTGAGTGGAGAAACATGATTTACTAACAGAATTTGTCAAATAGCTTCACTCAAAATTGATCAAAAAGCTAGAGAACAATGCCAAAACTAAGACATTGACCTCTGAATTGAAAAGAACTAAAAGATCTGGTGCTAAATTGAAAACGGGTAAAGACAATGACTCTCCTCTCAGTTTCAGATTCTTCAAAGTTTAAATAACTGGCATTTTATTATGGTGATAAATGTCGGAATAGCACTTAATGCAAGATGCCATAACTCCGCAAGGAGCAAGCGAGGCAATGAAAAAAAGCAAAAAAGCAGTGCACGCACACTTCTATGTCCTGAGATATAGCAAACCCTTTAGCTTTTGTTGTTCTGCTATTGAACAGCATTAAATTGGTCTATTCAAAGTCAGAAAATTTGGCTTCTGGTACTGTTACACTATCGTTTCTTCTGCTTAATTGAGTTAGTTATGGCAATTTTGTCAAGAATAATTGGTTTGCAAAGTAGTGGCGTGGCGTCACTTCAATTAGGCAAGCCTATTAAGAGATGGAACTCCATTTCAGTATCAATAACTGAGAGGCCTAAACAGAAAAGATTAGCGCCTATGAATTTGATAATCCTACCAATAACTACGAAAAAAAATTTTGTTTATTACAATTATCATCAATCATTTGACCAAAGCACTTACCTTGAACTACAATACAAGAATGCCGCCAATTTACCATACATGGAAAAGCTTAAAATCAAGCTGCAAATACAATTATTGAAATTGAGCGCAAAACTAAGCAACTCTTGGCAAAAAATGGGCACTTCTGATAACAAGGTACTAAGGCATAGTTACAATATAGTGCAAGGCCTTTTAGAGAAAATTAGTTGGTTTGAGACTTGTCTATCATCAATACCATCGCGGGAAACAATTCTTCGGGAAATCAATACTGAGATTCAAAGCACTGCTAAAGATGGAACACAGTTCGAATATGCTCAGTTACAGGCCTTGAAAGACAAGCATAGGAAAAGAGTTGATTTCTACAAATCTTTGCAAACTCAAGAAATTCTCAATTCCACAATTCCAACAGCTCGTGAAAGCGATTTGAAAAATGTTCCGGAAGTTTACTCTCAGTTGTTGAAACCAATTCCTTTATATTATCCAAAATCAGTGATTTCAAGCCTGGAAGTTTCAAAGTTTTTGGAAAGCATTCAAGACAGATACTATAAACTCCATGTCAAGGCAATGATTTATTGTCTTATTGGTTTGCCATTAACAGTGCCATTCATCTTGTTGCCGGTGGTGCCAAATATTCCTGGATTTTACCTTTGCTATAGAATATACTGTCATGTTAAAGTGTTGAGTGGGTTGAAGCATTTGGGATACTTAACCAACGACAAATTACCGTCATTTGCTGATAAACAGACTGTTGAAGGACATTTAGAGTATTTCAACGTTGAAGAATTGAACAGCATCTATTTGAAACATGCAAAAGCAGAAGTCTCACACAAGGCAAGTAATGATTCAACAGAAATACCCGAGAGGCTTGTCATTAATGAGGATATCATCAAAGATGTTATTGAGATAACAGGGTTGAAAAGCATTGAAGGGCCATTGCAAAATAGTCTCCTCCAGGAAAGAAAGAAATTAAACATTGTTGAATGAAATTATCATATACGCATAGTAATAAAAAGATGTAAACGAACTTAAGACT
>JXWR01003738.1_pt1 | contig 16213 bp, 8 predicted proteins | sample 315541 | NCBI WGS metagenome assembly JXWR01 (sample SAMN03273951, study PRJNA271842) | soil metagenome | isolation source: rice field ambient CO2 | place: India: CRRI Experimental farm Cuttack,Odisha-753006 | collected 2013-12-17
TTTGCAAGACTGGAAGTAATAACCGTTATTGAGGTTCAAGGTACTCATCTCAAAGCAGTGTGAGCTGCATGTCAAGGCTCCAGAATTTTGCAACTTGCAAAATGCAAGCAAAATAGCAGCGCCTTTTTTTTCTTGCTAATAGCACCTAAGACAATCCAGCAGCAATATAATATAATTTCAATATCAATACCAGAGACTGTAGCTCCCAGCTGTTAAAAACACACTTAACTGGACCCTTTATTGAAAAACCATAAATTATCTCCTAGATTAGTTTAGGTCATATTTAGTGAGACATTCAAACAAACAGTCCATCTTGCGTAAGGCTGATTGCACTCCGTGATAAGTTAAGCAATGTGGTAATACTTATGTTGACAAGTTATGAATGATAGTTACAAAATGAATATTTCAAAACCACTACTAGCAACAAAACAAAACAAAGTAAACTATATTAAAAATATGTAGATAGAATGGTGTAAGACGGAAAATAAGTGAATCCAAATGATCATCCTGATGGGAAACTCCGGAGAAGAGAATGGTGTAAAAATTACAGAAAGAAGGGATAACAAGGAATGAAGTTGCAAAATATATGAAAAAAACAAAAAACGAAAAAATCCGCACCTTATTTTGGAAAGCGTAAAATAAAACCAAGTGAAACCAATACAAGCCGAATAAGACAAAACATAACAAGCAAAACTGTTGTCTAAAGCAGCCAGAAAAGAAAAATGGAAAGAATAAACAGTGCTTGATATGTACTTTTTAGAAAGTAAAATTTTTTTAATCAAATCATTCAAAACATCATGTCCAAACAGCAGCAAGCGGCACAAGTGGCAAGCATAGCAGCAAGACAAGTATCACCACCGCCACTGCTTTGAGGCTTTTGTTGAACATAGACCGGCTGTTGGCCATAGTATGGTTGTTGTTGGCCATAGTAAGGTTGTTGACCATAACCTTGTTGCTGGCCATAGTATGGTTGTTGTTGTTGATAACCGCCATTATGGCCGCCACCAAAGATGCCTCTTTCGCCAGAAGCATCAGCGCCCTGGTTGTAGTATGCTTGTTGTGGAGGAGGTTGCTGATACTGCTGCTGAGGAGGAGCAGAGTTGTAGAAGTCGTTAGCGGAGCCAGTGCCGGCTGGGGGAGCAGGTTGATGGTTGTACTTCTCAGACATTGTGACTGTGTTTAATAGTTAGTGAATAGATGATGTTCAAAATGTACTGATAATAATAACAAAGGATGATAAATTTGATGCAATGTGAGATTATGGATTGCTATTCTGAGTGTGGATGCGATGTAGGACGGAACAAAGCAGTGTAAAAAGTGGAACCCGAAGGAGAAAGAACGAAAAGCGAATATGGGGGACGATGGACTTGATTTAATTTGAGATGAGATGAGATGAGATGAGAGATAGCTCAAAGGTTGAAGAGTAAATTTTTTTAAAGAAATTGGATGACATTCAAGTACAAGAAAAAGAAAAACCTAGAAAGGAAAATCAAAGTAAAAATAAAAAATAAAATGGCTTGCTCCAGAACAGTGGACCCCGGGCACTGCCCGTCATCACCGACAAGTTGGGTTCTAATACGGTATATCCCACTACAGTACACCATTGGATGACCTCCCAAGCCCCGTTTGCCATCGGCACTGGATAATTGCAGCTTACTGCTACAGCAGGGCTACGAAGGGTCTGAGGCGGGTGTCCCTCTGACAGCCTTTGGTACTCATCACCGCGACCTGTCACCGTTAGTGCCATATACTAAGTGATGGCGGTTGACTGGTTGACTGGTTGACTAGTTGGCTATAGCGCGGAGGGCGTCGGTGTGGCTGAAACACCGCTGCAACGGCTTGAGGAAATAAATGTAACGGGTAATGTACCAGCCACACTGAAAGCAGCCAACATTGCATGCATCAGCCACGGAAACGGCTGTTTTGTGGAGCACCAGAGGGAACCAAGTTTATATATATTTCCTGGGACAGGGCCCCTTTGCTGAACCATTTCCAGCAGAATGCATTAAAATATGAAGGCAATAAACATCATCAGCAAAACAACAAACGTCAACAATGTCTTGGGCTGGCTTCAAGAAGGCCATCAACCGCACCGGCACCCAAATGCTCATGAAGGCCGGCTACATAGAAACCACTACAGACCCAGCCTACAACCACCAAGTGGAAAGATTCAAAGCCTTGGAAGCAGAGACTTTCAAACTACAAAAACAGGCCAGAGGTTACTTGGATGCGCTACGGCAGGTTTCCGGCTCCCAGTTGGAAATTGTCGAAACATTATTATCCTTTTATGATACTCAGGGCGGGGTTGGAGACAGTAGCAATAGTGCCACCAGTAATGCCACTATGTTTGACAGACCCCAACTGCTTGATCATTTTCTTACAGCCGTGCAGCATTTACATCTTTTCCTGCTTACTGATCTTGACGACCCATACAGAAACGCCGTACTTGATCCTATCTCAAGATTTTGCGGTTATTTCAGCGACATTAATGAAGCCATAAGGAAAAGAGATCACAAAAAAATTACTTACGACCATTTGAAAGCAAAAGTTAAGAGGCTCAGTGACAAGAGTGAAGATACCAATATAGATCATGATAAACTTGTCAAGCTCCACAAAGAGTACCAAGACTCCAAGTATAACTATGAGAAAATCAATACCCAGTTGAAAACTGATCTACCACAATTAATGAATCTGCGAGTCTCTTACTTGGACCCTTCATTCGAAGCATTTGTAATGACACAGCTGAAATATTGCACCGAGGCTTATTCCAAGTTAAATAATATCCAAAACCATATTAGCACGAACTCAAGGCACAACTATGCTAATGGAAAACTGGATGAGAAGATCGATAATGTGCTATCCAGGATGAAACAGCTCAACATCACCTCGGTGCATCCTGGTCTAATTTAAAGCTTTATATCTATGGTATTTATTTATAAAATCTTTTGCATTTCTAAATGACTTTGCTGCTTTATTAATAAACTTGTAGTTATTTTGGAATATTTTCAGTATTGGTGCGGTAAACAGTCTATGTCTACCCCAGAAATTATGCGCTGCTGACATAATCACAGCACTGCGTAGATCATTGAAATAAAAAAAAAATAAAGCTCGAATCAAAACAAAAACATGAAAAAACAGAAGAGAACACCAGACAGTAACGGTTCTGACACGATAAATCGCAAAGCCCCATTCTTCAAAGTAAGCACCATTTTACACCACCACCATGAAGCTCATACCATTGGCAGTAATACTATCCATTTTTTTAAGCCATGCATTATCATTGCATTTTTACATCAAACATAATGAAAAACGCTGCTTTTTCGAAGAATTGCCGTCCGACACTTTAGTTGTGGCCAAATTCGATGCCGGGGTATATGATGATACCAAACAAGATTTCGTCAAGCCATCAGATTTATCGTTTGAATTAACGGTGGATGAGACCTTCGATAATGATCACCGAGTAGTACAACAAAAGCTGCTGCATAGTTTGAATGAATTTACATTCACGTCGTTAGATAACGGCGAGCATAAATTTTGCTTTATTCCGAAATTCAAAAGAGAACCAAATGCCAAAATTAGAGTGTTTTTGGACGTTATAATTGGGAAAAGTAATAGTATCGACAGCAAAAAGACTGATGAAGTGGGCTGGTTGATCTATAAAGTGAATGAATTGAATAGTAAGACCGATGATATTAAGCGGGAACATGCGAATATTAGAGAAAGAGAAGCAAGTTTTAGAGATCAGTCGGAAAAGACCAACGCTAGAGTGGTGAAGTGGACAGTTTTCCAGATTTTCGTGTTGGTGGGAATTGGATTGTGGCAATTGAAGCATTTGAAGTCATTTTTCATAAAAGAGAAGGTGGTGTAATAAAGCTTGATAATTCTGATAGTCTTTATTTTACAGTTGTTGCACTTTGTTGTGGTATGGATTTCTAGGTGTTTGTAATGTCTTTGCCTTTTGGAGTACATTTTTCTTTGTGTTTTATTACTTTGTTTCTTTTGAACTCATAATCTTTAATTTTAGATGCCCACGTTTATTTGCATGTTTAGTTCTATTCACTGCATTTTTTAGTGACCTTGTACTCCGAATCATAATATAATACCAAACCTTTCAAAAATATTGCTTACAGAAGTAGAAAAAATTCAACAGAATTTCTTGCTTTCCATGTATGATGAAACTCAATATTTAACAAAATCAAAAAAATTAAAAAAAAAAAAGGTTTATTAGATCAAAACATACTATACAAATATACAGACAAGTTGTTTTTCAAATACATCAAGTTTATTCAGAAAATCAACAACAAATCTTTATATACCTTGCTGATTTGCATCGGATAATTCTTCATCATTATTCTTTTCAACTGCCTACCAGCTCTTTTTTCTCAATCAGTTTACCATCTCCAGTTGCTTCAATAATCACAAAATCTTCATCACTGTCATTGTCATTTGCTGACTTATCATCATCATTATCATTATCCTCTACTATCGGCGTAACTCCATCATCGCCATCCTCAATGTTCTTCTTCTTTTGCTTTACGTTGTGTTTCTTTCTGCCAGCGGCCCTCTTTTTTTCATTACCATTTTCTTCAACCTTTTCCTTATTCCCTTCAACCTCGTCATCATTGGCATCAATCTCTTCAACTGTTGCAATTTTATCAATTATCACCACATCACATGGCAAACTAGCAGCGTAAACGTTACAACTCTCAACATTTTCACACCATTTTAAGTGACTAATGCTGACTTCTGGTGGATATAAAATGAATCTAGTAGGCTCGAAATTTACTTCATCATATAACTCCTCGTATCCTTTGATGTTTTCCTTGAGTAATGGTAATGGCAGAGAGACACCAGCACCATTTTCTTCAATACCAGCTGTAATATCAGTATCGTTTTTTCCTTTGCCTTTAGTCTTTCCTTTGCCTTTGCCTTTTCCACTTTTGCTATTATTTGCTCTTTTGGCACCAAGTTCACCGACTTTTCCCTTAGTGGTCCGATGAAACATCCGTAACGAAAATTGACTACCAATTTTATACATTTGCAAGTTTTCATTATACTCGAATCTCCAAAGCACCACCTGCTTGACTGGAGCCCCACCACGTTGAAAATTAGCTGATGGCATATCAATGGTATTTGACATCACAACTTCTCCGGCACTATCGCCAGCTAATGTGAATGGGTGCAAATGTGAGCTGCCAAGGGACAATACTTGGGTAAAGTTTAAGTTCCGCATCAAGTGGACTGCAGTAGCACCCCAGGTTTTAGGATTATGAATCTGAGAAAGATTATTGTATGGTTGTCCCACGCCATATAGTGTAGGAATCACTTCGAATACATTGTTGATATATGCCAGACGACGAACGGATCCAGAATGCTTAGCGGCGTAAACATTTTCTCGATCAGTAATTTTTGAAAGACCATCTTGACTGAAAGTGTAAATCAATGTGTTGCAGAAATTGGGCACTGCTGGCTGAACTAGAATTTTGCGAATGTATAAATCATGTTTGGGCACAAAGTATGCTGGTTTTGGCTTTGGTTGAGAGTAGTTGATATCAAATTCAGCAACATAGCCAGTATCCGTGGCAACTACAACGGTTTCTGAATCAATGTAATCAAAAGAAGTAATGACGTGAGGTGCCTTCAATTTGATTTCAATGGCAGGTTTGTTGATTTTGGCATATTGAGGGCCGTTAACGTCAAGGTTTAAAAACCGTAACCCACCATCAGCAAACAATGCGCCAAGTAGGCCAAGTTGACTGTCTTTGTTGCTGCTATTACTTTGTTTGTGTTTATTTTCTTGCTCACCATTTGCTCCATATCCAGCACTCAGCACCGGCACTGACTTCATTTCTCGCACTGGCCCCCAACTATTAAAGGCCCAAAAAAATGCTGGCTCGGTATGCTGCGTTTGGGAATTATACTTAAAAATTTTGATGAATGAGTATGCGCCATCTTTGGTATCCTTATTACCGCTAAAATCGTACTTAAAAATTGAAAGATCACCGTCAATAAACTTGTATTGCTGGTCTGGATGCTTAGGATAAACCGCAACACACAAATAATTGTCATGACCGACATAGTGATATGGATCCTGATTGAGCCAAGTCAAACTTGTAATTATACCATTGACGTTGAGTATCGTAGCGTTTCTTACACTATCTTCATTAATGCTAGAAATATTAGTACAGGAATCTTTTGGCATGCTATGCACGGTTTTGTCAAAGTCTAGTCTGAACTTGACTGAGGAGCTTGAATCTTTACTTTGTTGGTGTTCTTGTTGTTCTTGTTGTTGTCTCTTGCTGGTCAAGTGTTGAAATTCCTCACTAGTTAGCTCTTCATATTTGTTTGTATTATTGTAATGGTCGGTAATTGGCCCAAAACTGGTATAGTTATAATGAAATTCCTTGGCGCTATGCTCTTTAAGTTGCTGATTTATGGTCTTTCTATCAATGGTGAATCTAAAGGGCACCCAATCCTGTCTGAATTTCAAATAATTGGCGAGAAATTCATCATTATCAGCGAAATAGTATTTAATGAGCATGTTTACTCTTTTTTTGCTCAAACTTTTGACCATTGGACGCGGGTTGACCAAGTGGGAGAGAATCTCTTTGAAGACGCCATCTTGGGCTTCAAAGTCGTCAGACATATTGATAAGTAGTTTCGCAGGTGGATTTACTCAATTGACTAGGTAATAAACTTATTAATTGATTAATTTATTGTATTGAAAAAGAAACCTGAAAAAGTATGTATTTGGCTTCTCAGCTAAGCATACAAAAGCAGCAAGCAGTAACTCTGTTCTTGTTCAGGGGCAGATTGTGCAGTAATATAGTATCTTTGTTTATGTTTGAACTCAACATCATCAAAATCGTTAAACATCATCAACCGGTATGTTGAACTATTTTGTATTTTCGCGTTGATAAAACACGTGCCGGGGCAGCATAACCATCGCTGTATATAGCATCTCTTCCTTCACTAGACAACCGCAATACTGGCTGGCTGCGCCATATATACACATATACAAAGCTTTTCATATGATATTTCTGGCGGGCATGAATCAGAATATTGAAGGTTTGTTGCTATGGAAAACTCAGTAAGCAGTATGTGTTATGGTTAAAGTTTTCTTCTGGGAGGCACAGTCTATTGCCGCATAGGAAGTTAAAGTCAACAGTTGTTTATTTAGGAGCTGGCAGCATTTCACTCAACGCATTGAGCCTAAGTGCCGTTACTGCTACTTTCATCACATTTTTATTTAAAAATCAAGACATTGGCTATAGCTCTGGCATCCAACACGGTACAATTGCAATTAACGGTCAAATAGTCAAAATGTTGTTCATCAAGCAAACGCTCCGAGAGATAATTATGCCACCACAAACCAGTTGATTCCGTATATTTCAATAGAGCAAGCATCCTAGCAGAATTTTTCTGCTATTACGTTTGCAACACATTGACGCGCAAATAAATTTCAGGACTGTTAGCCGTGAGAATTATCTCCTTATTTAAAATATACATTGTCCTACATATATATGTCTCGGAAATATTGGCTCATGGCAACGCATTTCCATGGTCCTTTATACGGTATTACTGGCGACATTCATAATTCACTTTCAAAAGAGTATTGTTGGAGGAACATGTAAACTGAGCTTTTTATTTACAAGTTGGCATTTTTGAAGAAACGCTACTTGAGTTAGAATGGCTAGCGGCCAAAGAATTGTAAATCAAAACAAAGAACAAAAACAAATTGACTACAATAGAAAAGCCATCTGCCACTATGGAAAATTTTTGAAGCTTATTGTCATTCCGCCAACACTGATCAAACCAGCCCTTTTTCTTTGATCAACAGTAGGTTTTGGCAACGCAGCAGCTACCTTAAGGTACGATACACTACGTACTAATTACTAAAAGATTAGCTAATTTTTTTTTTACTTTTTTTTCTTTTTTTGCCTCAAACACGAGTTTGGCATGCACCGTTATGTGCAGCAACGCGCAGTTTGCGTCTTGGTAAAGTTTACGTAAAAAGAAGAAACAAGAAGAGAGAATTCCAGAAGAATCAGTCAACGATTGTGCTTACGGGATTAAATGAACAAAACAAGTCAATGTGTATCAATGTATTCTATAGAACTGCGAGAATGACAAGATAGTATGTTATAAGAAGTAAAAATTGTAGATTGAATTCTAGCTAGCCATTGACAATTATAGCATCACGAGGCCTATGACTTTCGAGAACTAGCACATCTCTTAGTTGAAAGCCTTTGAGACAATGTTGTAAAATTCTTTGCCTTGGATCTCACCGATTTCCAATTCCAATTTGCTTGGTTGACGAGCACCAGTTGGGCCAGCAAAGGCGCCGGCACCCCAAGCAGAACCACCGTGGACTTCTTCCAAGTTGGTGATTTGAGTAAAAGCAGCACCGTAACCCAATGGAACGTAAATGATACCATGATGAGCCAAAGTACTCAATGCGTTAACAACAGTGACTTCTTGACCACCACCTGGGGTACCAGTAGTGACAAAGATACCGGCAAATTTGTGATACAAAGCACCACTAGCCCAAAGGCCGCCAGTAGCGTCCCAGAAAGCTTTCCATTGGGCTGGGAAGTTACCGAATCTGGTTGGAATACCAAACAAAAAGGCGTCATATTGAGTCAAAGTTTCTGGAGTAGCAAACGGAATGCTTGGGTCTTGAGGTGGGGCATGCATTTTTCCAAGAATTTCTGGAGAAAGGGTTTCTTTGACTTGGTAAACGTCAACTTTACCACCAGCGGATTCAACACCGGCTTGGACAGCCTTAGCGAGACCAGCAACGTGGCCGTAAGTAGAGTAGTAGATGATAGCGATCTTTGGAGCCATTTTTCAGATTGTGACAAGTGTGGTGGTTGATGTGTGAAGTGATATGATAAGATAATGATATAATATGATTCAACAAGAGGAACTTTTCACATTCGAGAACTAGATTAGAACTGGAAAGATCGTTGGCTATATAACCGGCGCATCTCTGCTGGTTGGGAGCCACTGGCACAGAGCCTTACAAATCTTTACTAAGGGCGTCCAGCCACCTTTTCCGCGCACCGTGAGCGCAGCCACTGCGGCAGATTTGCTAATCATGATTGTGATTGTGCAGTAATCTCATACTTCAGTAATCATAAACACTAGTCAGCATTTTCAATCAAACTACATTAGCTAATGTTTACTACTATTGCATTGTGGCTGCCGAAATGGTACGCTGCCCATCCTATGCTGTTCTGGCACATCCCTATAGCCACATGGAATTCCGACCTGTCAAAGTGCAGCAGAATCTTTGTAAATTTTGAAATTTTAACAATTTGGCAATGTGATTATCTGACCATGAACTAATTTGAGTTAGATGCCTTACTTAATCCTTAGATCACTAAATCACGTAATTTGTAAATTGCTAAACGGCGAAAAGCTGACTAACAATTACACAGCATTTTCATCATTAGCCTAGTTGGACCAAGCTGAGCCCAGCCCAGCTAAGCTAAGTTGATTAATTAGGCTTTACAAATGATTAGAAGATGTTTACAAATGTACGCATCTTGGTGTTCATTGGGGGTTGGCCCTAGCATAAATCTTGGATCCAAATATGCACATGTTGCACAGATCACTATGGCTCGCTTATCGTATTGTATGTGCTTCGCTTTATAGGTCATACGTCACTGCCACATTAGGTTCTACGATGGTCGCTACTGCTTGAGTATATCCAAAGTACATACTGTGATGATTCTTGTTTTTTATTCTGCTTATGGTGTTTATGGGCAGCAGCTTCGAGCCAGCAAATGCTCGCATACAGCATCAGCCGAGCAGCCTTTGAGAACTTTCAATTTACTAAAGTTAATATTCTCTGAAGATATATGCCATTGTAAACAAAACAGCAAAGAATACATTCAGTCGCAGATTACCAACAAGCGGTAACAAGCGAACCCTCAAGCACAATGGGGATCAAAATAACAAAACAAATTTAATAAATTATAACGTAGATCAACTAACTAGTAATTTTGAGGCGAGACAAATTAGAAAAAAAAGAAAAAAAAAAAATTAAAACACAAAACGTACAACAAATTTTTTTTACACCAAATGTTGTTTTTCAAAAACATAAACAACATTTCTTTTCAACACTGCTTCCTTAATCACATCCAATATTGGTTCTACGCTTTTAGAGTCAACTATCTTTTGAACCACTTCGGTAAGTTTCCCCTTTGGATCAAATTGACCATTTTGGGCATTAAGTAATGGCCTTGGAGTGACTCCTGCAAATTGTGACACTGATGCAATTTTATACCACTGAATACCAGAGGACACTGAAGCAATATCATTTTTAATTTGATCAACCTCGGAAACCTGTGCTTCTTTTTTATCATTAATTTCATCAGAGCTAACCGGTTTTGAAAGATCAATTTCTGTAATAATGTAGTCAAAAGTTCCCCATTTTTGCTTAAGATCAGTAACGTTTTCAGTCTTGTCGTACTTCAACGAGATGTTATTTTGCAAAAGGAAGGATTCTTGTAATTCGCCAAATAAACTGGCGCCAGTCATTTTAGGATAGATGCTCAAATGAACGGTTAACTCTTGATTAGCTGGCAACGTTCCATTATTATTACGCGCAATAATATAGTTGTTGAATGAGTTAAGAGCAACACCGCCTGGATAATTGAGCGATGATGAGTATAACATAAACACACTAGAACCAAGGGAAACCACCGCACTAAGCAATGTGGCCACCACGGCAATTTTGCTGAAGAATGAAGTTCTAAAAGATTTGGCTAATTTGCCGACTCCAGAAGCACCAAGAAGAGTGATCCCCGGGATTGCGTAAACAATAAATCTCCATTCTTTATGCGGTTGGAAAGACATTACCAAAACATGTAATAACGAAGCAACAGAGACAATAGTTACTGAGTAAAGACTTTTGGTTGGATCATTGAAAAGTCCAGTAGCAGCAAGAGAAATAACAGTTGGTGGGAAAAATAATTTACGGAAATATTTGTCAAAATAAGCCGAAAATGGTTCAACGCCCCAATTGCTAGCATTGCTGTGAATAACGTTAAATATAAAACTGCTAATTTCTGGAATAAGAGCAACTGATGGGTCTTTGATGATAGAGGTGAGCTCCAATGATGGGTTCCAGATCTTGGTGTCTAAGAACAAAGAAACCAAGCCTCCAACGGAAGTGCCAAAGACAATACTGGAAACACTGGACAAAAATGGAGCTTTGCCAAAGATGAAGACACTAGTGAAGAATAATGCACCCAAAAGAACAAACACTTCAAAACGAATAACAATGGCAGTAAAGGATAAGATGGCAAAGGCTAATGGATAGTTGGTTTTAATGGCAAGAGCGAGGGCAATATTGGTCAATGGCAAAGCAATGAAGTTGGGCAAAAAGCGAGAACTATAGTAAACAATATGGAATTGAGTATATTGGAAGAGTGCAAACCAAAGACCAATATGCGGTTTTGAATCAGCTTCCTGGGGTTTAGCATTAGTGTCATCATTAGCGGTTGCTTCGACTTCGACTTGCTCTTCAACAATCGTTGCTTCTTTACCAGTTTTCTCATCTTTAATGGTAGTAGCGGCAGCAGTTTCCAAAATTGAGACATCGTACAATTTTGGATTCAGGTAAACTAAGTCAACCGTGTCGATAACCGCATGGCGTAAGGCAATTAAACCCAACCCGTTGAAAAGACCAAGGATTGCTCTAGCAAGCAACTGCAATTGGATCTGAGTTGGATCTTCGTTAGTGACAAATTTAGCATACTTGTTGAAAAATCTAGTGATGGAGCCAATGAGAGCAGCACCAAAAAAGGAACGAGGTACTGCTCCGGGGAATTCCAAATGGTCGAATTTAGCGAAATTGAGGCCATGGTTGACAAAATCGTAGATTGCTTGGGTGTTGAAGGATTCTTCGACCTTGGTGTAGGGAGAAACCACCAAGTGGATGGAGATGAGGGAGAGCAAAAGAGCGTCCCAGAAGTCGAGCTTTGCCATTATTTTGGTAATTGACTGTCTTTGCTATTAGAAAAGTTGATAATGTAAATTGATATAAACGTGTATATAGTCAATGAAGAAGAAAAACAAGAAGAAATTTCAGCAGCTTACTGGCAGTCATTGATGGAGATAGTAATGATGATGGCTTGATATGACGGTTTGGGGGGTTTTTAAGTGCGCCGCTTGGTCGCGTGATCACACTAGTGAGTTTTTTGTTGCACAATACGACAAAGCAATACCACAGTTTACAGGAAGCAACCAGAGCATGCCCGCAACAAAGCCCGAGAATGTTTGTTTAACAAAGAGCTCTATCTAGTGCTATAGCTGGTGCTGATGTTGTTGTTTTTGTTGTGAAGGTGCTGCGTGGGTGTTTGGTGCCTATAATCGTTGTTGAGTGCTGTCAATTTGTGAGCACGTGACTAAATATTTTTCGCTGGCTGCACTGCAATAACAGCGCAAGAGCACAACATCGCCAGAGAACACTGGATAACGGTAGATGATGGAGAGTAAATATTAAGACACAGCCAATATAACGTCTCCATGTCCAGTGCAGAGGACCTCAAGCTTAGAAAAGAACAGTTTGTCACCGGCCTTACAGGCGGCACTGTGCTGGACATCTACCTCGTCACATCCGTGTCTCTTGCTGCCTATTTTGTCTACTGTCTCCTTAACACTTATACCCGCATCTTCACCAACAACAAGTTCAACAACTACAACATCACCCTTTTCACTGTGGTGCTTGATTACCTCCTCAATTGGCTTCCCTTGTTGCTTTCTATTACAACTTACGCAAACCATATTCGCTCGTTGATCTATGGCTTCTTTGGGCCCTTAGTATTCCTCGCTTTCTTCAATTATGATCTGACATCCGAGTCTAATGCTTCTTTATCAAAGAAGAAACAAACTGATGGTGATCTCGCGACAGTTTCCCTCACCCCCGGCAAACTAACAAAGAAGCAGTTCTTACCAAAGCGCTCCTACTTGACTGTTTACCGCTCTCAAATGCTTGTTGTTACTGCTATTGCCATTCTTGCCGTTGACTTCAATATTTTTCCTCGTCGTTTTGCTAAATGTGAAACCTGGGGCACGTCCTTAATGGATCTTGGAGTTGGTTCGTTTGTCTTCTCTATGGGAATCGTCTCTGCTAGACAATCTATTTGGTCTAAATTTACCCAAGATTCAAAGCAGCCACTAGGGCGTGAATTACTCAGTCTTTTAAAGAAAATTGTCACTAGTTTTAGAAGTTCCGTCACGGTGTTTGCTTTAGGTATCGGTAGATTATTTTTAGTCAAATGGCTTAATTATCAAGAACATGTCACTGAATACGGAGTTCACTGGAATTTCTTTGTCACTTTGAGTCTTTTGTCTCCGTTCAAGTACGTCTTGGAGTTTGTGTTTTCGTTGCTCAGAGTCAATTACTCTAATGCAATGATTGGTGTCTTGATTTCTGCAGTGCATGAGTATTGGCTTCAAAGAAACAATAAACAATATTTAGCGTATTTGGTAAGCAGTGAAAGACTGTCAGTATGGGACATGAATAAAGAAGGTATTTCTTCATTGGTTGGATATATTGCCATTTTCTTGATTGGTGAATCAGTGGGTGGGTTCTTGCTACCAGGCATTGTTACACCATTTAACTTGATTAAAAATTCTACTGAACTGGAAATTATTGAATATCATAGCCAGTTGACTTACCCAAAACCCAACACTTCAAAGCATCACAGTAAACTTTATTTCTTTTTGAGATCTAAATTGAGTTTATCCTCAGATGCATGTCTTGTTGTTTATGCCATTTTTTTTGATGCATTGTCGCTTTATGCTCATCAGCACAACACCATCTTAACTCATGTTTCACGAAGATTTGCCAATTTTTCATATGTGCTCTTTATTGCTGCTTACAACTTGAACTATTTGGTTGGGTTCAAGCTCATCAACAAATTGTTTAACTACTTGGACAAAAAACCAAAGGGCAAAAAAATTACGAAAAATGAGATCAATAATAGCACAAATAATAGTCTTTCATTGGAAAACTCCAACTATAATCATGTGCCATTTTCTCTTGAGTCCATAAATAATAACGGTATGCTTATCTTCTTAGTATCTAACGTATTGACTGGATTAATCAACATGTCAATGAATACTCTTGACGCAGGGCCATTATTATCAGTAACAACCTTGGTTGGATACAGTTTGATTATCAATTTGGTGGCGATGCTGTTCAATTATTATGGAATTTACATTAAGCTTTAGTTTCGTACGGTAGTATGGTATGCGGTTGCATGTATATAGACTTGGTAAACGAAATTAATAAATAAACCAAACTAGTGTTGGTATATTTTGATTTACTTTTTGACACGCTGACTTTTGGTGATAATTCTTAGAAATACGCTATTAGCAAAGAATGCTCGTGCGTGTATTTGAGAACCAATAGCAGTTACAATAAAATGCTCCTATAGCTAGCTCAAAAATATGAATTTTCATGGTCATAGATTTACACATGGAATCAGGAACACCTATCGAATGACCAAATACTAGTAGCATAGGCAGACAATTATCCACACGCTTCCATAACAGCTCTTTAGGCCACATTCAAAAATGGGCAATATGTTTGTCTTTACATTGGAGGTCATAAAGTCTCAGCAGCTTCTCAATCATCATATATTTACAAATTAAATCTTAATCATTTAACATCGCTAACAAGATTACCAACAAAACGCTTGAACTCTTTGATTATCCCATCTTTCCGTAAATGCTTACCAATAAAAACTATCTTGCAAACTCCATCATTATGCAATTCAGGATTATAATAGGCATCAAATGTATCATAAGTATCTCTAACCCCTTGAATCACTTTGATCAATGGCGTAGTTTTAGAATTATTATTACCATCATTATCTTTTTGTTTCTCCTGCACACCTTCTTCAATAAGCAAGCCTTTCAAACGATGCACTTCAACATCAGCGCCATCAATTTTGTTTTCCCAAAGCACATACTGAATAAATTCATCGATTTTAGCTAATGAATCTTCCATGCTTGCTAACTTACCGAAAGAAATAACTTCCGTGGTAATTGCCGGATTATGAAATGAGCCTTCTTCACTCTGTTCCAAAATTTCCTGTTTTGTGGTATTGGTAAAATTTACATCATTGTTTTCAAAAGAGTGCAAGTCAAGAATTTTAGTTAAATCGACTTGAGAAAACGATGTTTGATGAACTGGAGCAAGAGCATTGATGTCCTTTATAGCTTGTTGAATCTGCTGTTGCAACTCAAGATCAGATTCAATAAGGTCAAATTTGTTGAGCAAAATCACATCAGCAAGAGCGATTTGAAGCTCTGCGGTAGTAGTTTTTTCCTGGTGTTCTTCACCATCATCATGATGTTCATCGTTATGTTCATCGTTATGCTCATCGCCTTCGTTAAGATTATTTTTATGTCTATGTCCGCCAAAATCCTGTAAGCTTTTGAGAATATTTTTAGAGTCCAATACCGTAATTATCCCATCGATGTAAATATTTGAGCTTAAAGCATCATCAAGCCAAAATATCTTTGCAATCGGGGCTGGATCAGCAATCCCACTAGTCTCTAAAAATATATAATCAATCTTATCTTTCAGATTATCAATCAATCTTTCAATAGCCGCTACCCCATTATCTTTAACCGAACAGCATAAGCACCCATTACCCAAATCAAGCCATTCTTCATAAGATTCATCATTGTTTTGTATTGTTAGAGATTTTTCAATCTCACTGGAATCACCAAACTCATTGAGAATTACGGCAATGCGCTTGTTGCCTTGGCGGGCAATGTTGTTTAGAAGCGTGGATTTACCGGAGCCCAAGTAGCCGGTGATTATGGTCACTGGAACTTTGTTGTCATTGTTGGCATATTCGGTATCACTAGCTGCTTGTGGTTGCTGTGGTTGCTGTTTTTTTGTCGTGACAGCTTTATTCTTGGTATTCTGATCATCTTTGGTCCATTTTTGTAATTGGGACTCGTCCACCTGAGTTAAATCCTCTACCAAGTCTGGGATATCGTCCATGATTTGAAATTGTACTTGGACTTATAACAAATAGAATCAAATATGTTAGTTCGAGCAGCTTCTGAAGCTTGATGAACTGAATCTTGATGAATTAGAACATACACTCCTCGGATGTTGATGGTTGATTAGTATTGAGCGATGCTCACAACGCTGCTTTATTTTATTTTTTTTTTT
>JXWR01005397.1_pt1 | contig 16211 bp, 14 predicted proteins | sample 315541 | NCBI WGS metagenome assembly JXWR01 (sample SAMN03273951, study PRJNA271842) | soil metagenome | isolation source: rice field ambient CO2 | place: India: CRRI Experimental farm Cuttack,Odisha-753006 | collected 2013-12-17
AACTCCTAGTGCACATCAAATCTGAATTGGCTCCTGCTTAGTGTATCTTGATTCAGATTTGATGTGCACTAGGAGTTTGTAATTTCAGCGTGTAAACACCATGTACGGGTTTCTATCCTAGGCCATTATTATTTATCATCGACGCTTTTGACGCTCCGCCGACGTTGGAAAGTTTGGCTGTCGGGCCACCAGATTTGAGGGGCGGTGCTACTAAAAAAAAAATACAAAACGTCATGTGAATCCACCGCAGAATCGAGATCATGCTCATAGTATCATAACGTTCCCGTGCTAGATCCACACACAAAATACCTGTTGGATCACAATAAATGACACGACAAAACAGGGGGTGCGTCGCTAATTTACATGTCAAACCTATCAACACCATCCATGAGGATCAAATATTCAGCTCATACTACTCGTAAACTTTCCATTAGGTTTATCTGAATTAAATATATGCAAAATACAACGACCAAAACAAAACTAGTCAACAAATCAGAGAAAATATCATGTAGCTAACTTCCCTTCTTTCCCTTCGATATCTAGTCTATATGTCAACACTTTGACCCCAAACACGCTCCCTAGAATCCCTTCCTTTTTCACATTAGCCACTTTCCATGCTTTCTGCCCCGTCTGGTTACTGCTTCGCAAGGCATTGAGCAATGGCTTGTCAACAGAAAAGCATTCAACATCTAGGCTGACAGCTGGCTTCTTTTCGCTACCGTCCACCGCTGAAGTTGCAACTACCTGCGCTTCAGCAAACTGAATTGCCCAGCTCACTAGATCATCAAATATACCGGTCTTGAGATACACTTTTCGAGCACCCAACGCGGTGATCTTGAGATGCTGCTGCTGTCTTGATTCATGAACCACATCTTTGTTGCCTTTTTTATTTTCTTCTTCTGCTTCTGGCAAGGTGCTTACTTCTTGCACAGACACAACGGCAATCGGCACTCCACGATAAATCACTACTCTTGAGTTTTTGCTAGCCAATTCGAGAGCCTCTTCCTGCTGTGTTGACAACTTTCTGTTGTTCTTCCTGCTATTCTTCACATCAACATCTGTCTGCATAAACTGCCTCAAGTTTATACCAAACACTACTTCCCCGGCTCCTCTCTGTATCTCATCACCTTTTTCAGCAGCCCCAGCACCAAAAGACAACACCTTAGCAAGCAATAATACACTAGCAAATGATGCCATGAAAAACGCAAGCAACTGCGCCATTACCCCAGCATCGCTAAACAACAACTGCCAATCTTCAAAGAAATCCATTTCAATGCCGCGACTTTTAGCCGCATGGTAGATGGGCCAGCTATTTATTGCCACCAATGTACCAAGAGATATCGGATGCCAGAAGACCTTCTTGGTCAAAAGTGATTGGATCTGGCGATAGTGGTCAATGCTTAAGTTGAGAGCTGCTAAGGAGTACTGCGGGGCCAAAGGTTCAAAGTGCAATGTTGCTGGAGCACTAGAGTCAAGAGGCTCGCTGATGTCTGCTCCTATTTGAACAACCATGATTTTCGGATTAATTTTTGATTATGGATAAAGCGAAAATTCACAAGTCAAATCGAGTAATTGAAGCGGTTTGAAATTGAAACAACACCCACTTGAATTTGCTATTCTTTTTTTTTCGTTCCTTCTTTTTTTCCTGAATTTGCACAAGCTAATGTGGTACTTCTGTCCTTTTAAACATTAAACATCAAACTTCAATCGTCCAACGACTAACTTCACCCAGCCTGTGTGCTCATCGCCGATGATGCTGCAGTAACCGCTCAAGCTGCTTCTTCTGGCTAGTCCGCGCTGCTCGTGCTCCCAATTTCCGCATCCAGCCACCCAGAAAAGGGCTTCGGAGCCAACGCCTTGGCCACGTGGGACGGGGTTGATAACCATTGCAGCAAACTAAGAGAACAACGACAACGACAACGACAACGACAACGACAACGACAACGACGACGATGATGATGATAATGATGATGATAATGCCAATGGATGGCAGTGAAAAGGACAGGTTATACTCAAGCATTCCATATCTTTTACTTTTAGATTACATGGTTGTGAATAGCGAAACAAGAAAAGTATAGCTAATATGCGACGCCTGGTTTTATACAAACACTATATAAAAACTTTAAACCTATAATCTGAAAAAAAAGAAAGAAGTCAAAATACCGATACCAATAACTGATGAATATAAAATGAGAATGAAAATAACAATAATAATAATGATAATAAAAAGAAAAAATTGTTTTTTTTTTTTTTTTGAATGCATATTTTTTGTACCGTAAATTTCACTACAAAATGCAACTGCAACTTTCTACCACTTACTGTAAAAATCGTGAGACTCATGTCGTTGTAGGTTCACAGGCCGCAGTGAACAAGAAAGCAAAGTATGGTCAAGCAATTGCGACAGAATCCAAGAATGAGTACTAAGGCAATTCAGCTGAAAGCAAATATCCAAATTTATTGCAAAGAAACCGATAAACTTTCATAAACATGGTTTATGATCTGGAAAGTACTAGTAATTTGACTAATCAAAAGTTTATCATTCGCACTGAAGTTTTGATATTGTTTATCGCTGTTCACCGGTGCACTAACATCGACTCCACTAGTACCTTTTTCGTCAGCAACTGTCTTTTCAGTCAGCGAGGCAACGTCTTTTCCATCATTCGTGTTTTCAGAAGCCTCTTCTTTGATAGCATCCGGATTTAAAAGTCCCACATTTGATAAGATCCGTACCATCTTATCAGGATGCCATCTGATCCGTTCGTTTTTCAACACATTCTTGTAAATCTTGTGGAGAATGCTATTATAATCCTTATCACTCAGCAACTTGTCCTTGAATTCATTTTCTAAAATTATTCGTGAGCCATCCTTGAGGAATTGCTTTACTGAATCATGTGTGATTTTATCAAAGCTGTTTTCCACATTTGGCCAAAAGACTTGCTTTGATGTGATTAATTGTGACCAATTCTTGGTATATGCTTCATAATCCTGTCCTGCAGATTGTGATTGTGATTGTGATGGCGAATTGACCGATGATTTGGAGGTTGCTTTAGAAGAAGCATATTTGTCCTGTAAAGGATCACTACGATTTCTTGTACTCTTGTGGGCCTCTGCTTTTTCAACAGATTCGTTTCTAAGCTTATAAGGATCGCTAATTTTCTCAAAAGGTGTATTTGAGGTTGATGCCGCTGGCTTAGACCCAAATAAGTTTATATTCACACTTTTCTTTTTGCCTAGTAGCTTGTATCCATTCACTGGGGATCCATACTCAATGAACGGGTTTTCTTTTTTCACCGACTCATCTACGCTGTCGTCGCCACCACTTTTGTTCAGCAACTTGTCAAGCTTGGGTTTCTTTGTGCCTTTGCTTTTGTTTCTTGACCTCACGCGATTAACCAAAGGCGAGCCATTATTGTCGTTAGTCATTTCCGTATCACTGTCAGTACTATCTACCTGTGTTTCTTGATCCGCTGACGATTTTTTGCCAAATGGCGTAAATGAGGAGAATTTTAAAGGAGTCAGATAGGTGCTGTTGCTAAAGCTATTACTGCCGCTGTTGCTCTCCCTACCTGGGGTTAATTTGAAAAAATTTTGCTTCAGAAGCTTTACTGTGTTTAAATTATCATTGGAGTGCGCTGGTATTGCCTTTGGGGTTTTCAACATGATTGGGGATAAAAATGGCGCTGTCATGGTACTGTTTACATGATAGCTGCCATCAACATCAGAATGTTCCGTGTCAGTTTCAGTTTCATAATCAGATATTGTATCATAGTCAGTGGTCTCAATTTTCTTGTTCTTGGAAACGTTATCGCTTGCTGCGGCAGGAACGCTATTGCTTCTGCTATTTGGTTTGTTACCATAGGACTGCTGCTGCTGAGGCTTATTTTTAAAGGTCAACTTAGTTACACCACTATTTGTTAGTCCACTGTTAATTTTAAATGTTTTCTTTTCGGGTATAGGTGATTGACCGTTATTTTCATTGGCTTGAACCTTCATATTGCTATCGCTTCCAGAGCTGCTAGGTGCCGTCACCATCTCCGTAGCCGTTGTAGCCGTTGTAGTCGCTGTAGTCAGCACTGCAACATTCTTATTGTCACTTTTATTTCTGTATTTTGATTTAATGAACTTTGCAGGCAATATGTATCCAACACTTTGCTTTGATTCCTCCTCCTCCGTAGCATACTCGCTTTCACTGACGGTCTCATCCTCGGTGTCCCCGATACTAGTATCGGCTTTAGCGCTCTTCAAGTCTTTGTTAGTTGATGCTACATTTAACTTGTTGCTATCGCTATTATTGTTGCTGTTAGCAGTTTTTTCTGCTTTTTGGTCTTCTTGTTTCATTGAGGGGCTCTTGGGAAGAATGTTGTTATTGTCGGAGTTGTTGGCGCGAGGTGCTCCTGCGCCATCTGACATCGTGGGCGTAGTTTGAGATTTGGAATTGCTTTGTAGAATATTGTTGGATGAGATTAACTTCCGTGGCGCCGCCGATGATCTGAGGGCTACTGTCATCTTGCGAGTTAGCTAGCCAAAGTTCAAATAGAGATTGGGAGGCTTGCAGCGTATAACAAAAAGAGCTGCTTTCCTTTAATGCCTCAGACGCGGGTATTTTGGATCAGCGTATGATAATGCGATGAGAAAGATTAGTACTTGTGAACTTTCACTTTATTTTTATAGGATTATTTAAACCGAAAAAGATAAATAGTTTTCTCGCTTGTTTCCTTAGCTTATTTTGGTTGGCAGCTTTTGGTAAAAAAGAAAGAAATGTGCAATAATCTTGCTGTAGCCATTTATTGATCCTACGCGAAAGGGAAGAAGACGTGTATTTTGGTTATTATTTCTGTTTTCTTTTGTTTTGGAATTCGAGAAACGGGCAAGAAAAAAACAAACAAACCATCAATTGCGGTCGGGTAAAACACAGCTAAATTACTTCCAAACCGCGAGCGGAAAAGATGAGCGGAAAAAGTCAGCGGAAATACAGAAATGTGGAGATCAGCCTTAACAGGCACTCGCCACTTTCCACTCATAAACAATGCCAATTTGTCTTTTTGGCCCAAAACCCAGTAGACATAAATGACAGTTTCTGGAAGGTAACATCTTGAGAAAGCGTGCATTTTGTTTACTGGGCTAGAGCTGTAGCCGTGTGTACTTTGCGCTACAGTAAATTCTTTCGACGCCTAACGGCACATAACCAAAAATTTATATTAAAAGACAGTTATTAAAGTATTAAATAGACATTGAAGAGATGAACAAAAAAAATGATAAAGCTCAAAGAGCAGAAACGGGAATGCATTCGCAACAAAAAAAAAATCCATATCTTTTTTTTTTCCAAGATCTGAATACTCGAGATACACCATTCGATCCATTCATCTGTAAAATTCAAACTTGTCAACATCAGAAGCAGTTTTAACTTGACTGGAGTATGCTTCTTCCAAATCATTTTGCAAAATAACGTATCTATTCTTTCTCACTGCTCTAAGACCAGCTTCTTGCATAATAGCGGCAATGATGGCACCGGACAATGGTTCGTTTCTGATGATCAAAGAGTCCAAGTCACATTCAGGAGCCAATGACATCTTGTTAGCAACAGTTTGGAAAATCAATCTTCTTTCTCTTCTGTCTTTCAAACTTGGGAATTCAATTTTACGATCCAATCTACCAGGTCTCAATAATGCAGGATCCAAAGTATCAGCTCTATTGGTGGCCATGATAACTTTCACTGTTGATGATTGATCAAAACCATCCATTTGATTCAACAATTCCAATAAAATTCTTTGCACTTCTCTATCAGCACCAGTCTGTGCGTCAAATCTCTTCGTAGCAATAGCATCAATTTCATCGATGAAAATAATTGATGGGGAATTTTCTCTAGCTAATCTAAAAACGTCTCTCACCATTCTTGGACCTTCACCCAAGTATTTCTGCACGAATTCGGAACCATTCACTCTGATGAAAGAAGCAGTAGAAGAGTTGGCAACTGCCTTAACCAACATGGTTTTCCCGGTACCTGGTGGACCATATAACAATACACCTCTTGGTGGATCTATACCGATTTGCTTATAAAGATCTGCCTGCGTCAATGGCAACTCAACTGCTTCTCTTATTTCTTGCTTTTGCATATCCAAACCACCAACATCATTGTAAGTGACGTCTGGTTTTTCATTTTCACCCAAAATCGATATAGAGGAATCAGCTTCTGGAGGCAAAATATCAACTAAAGCATTGGAGTGACGATGAAGAGCTACGGACGATGAAGGCTTCAACAATTCTCTATCTAACGTAGATAAGATCTTGACCACGTAAACAGATCCAGCAGTAGATGAAACTATACCTGAAGTGTTATCAATAGGTTCCAAAAATTGCCCAATCACTAGTGGCACCGATTGAATTCTTTTAACTTCTTCTTGAGCTCTGACGAGTTCTCTTTTCAAGAATCTTTGCTCATCCTTGATATAGTCTTCTTGCAACTGTAGCAAGTCTAGTTGTTTTTCCAATTTTTTCAACTTCAAATAAGCATCGTTGTTGTTATTGTTATTTGCTGCTGCTGCCTTGGCTTTCGAGCTATTGTCAAATTTGGCGATTGCCGATGCTGGGGTGTCAAGATTCTCTGGCTTGGATGGATATATGCCTAACTCTTCCATGATTATTGAATATTCCCAAGTTTTATTATTGCAACAAACACGAGATTGAAATAAACTGCCTTAAAAATAAACACTGATAAAACAATTGATTGGAACAACTCAAAGTTTATTATGGCTTTTTGAATTTCAACACTACTGGTCTTCTTGGTTCGCCACTGAGTTTTCAACCAAAATTGTTTCGTTTTCGATTGTTGTTTGTGAAAAAGGCGCCAGAATCAGCTACAGTCACGTGCATATGATGCCTGCGGAGTTATGTAAGCGGTTGGTAATCTTTGCGTCCAGCATCGCAGATCTGCGGAACTATCTATGGATAGTGGTACCAATTTGTGACTATTAAAGTGTTATGTAGTCGAGTGATTTTAAAGAATGAAGTACGTAATTAAACCTTGAGGAATAAAAAAAGAACCTTGGAAAAATCTAAGAAAAAACTAGAAAAAGAGGCACGCGTAGTAATGATGACGTTGACAATGTTGATAATGATAACAATGACGATGACAAGGAAATGCTAAAACACCAAGCAGCTTGGAGAATTTCAACTCTTACGCTGTCTTAAAACTTCTACCTGAAAGCATCTGTTCTTTGGCAAAAATGACTGTTCAAAGTGAACAAAACTAGCTTAAAATTTCTTGCAGCCGCCTATGCAAGTATGAACTGCATGAAAAAAGCCCAATATCAATATCTCGAGCTGTTTTTCCAAAAATTTGTGATGCTTTAAGAATCAGTAACTCTTAAGATTTGAGCTAATACTCAGCTCTTTTCATCAACATTAGCAAAAAGAATAAGGTGGTGCTCTAAATCTGCCTTTTTGTAAATCCCTTTGAAATTATCTTCTTTAATGAATCGATTGAATAGCTTGGTAGAAATTATATGCGCAAATGCCGAACATCGCGAAAAGCAGGTTGTGTTTCCATTGCATCTGTCTGTACCTCCAACTGAGGAGAGGTATTGAAATGTAGGAATACTGCATGACTGTTGGTTTTTGCTTCTGCGATTTTATTATGTCAAAAATCAATCATTTAGTTTTGCTTTTTCGCTAACCTGTTAGTTAAAAGTATACCCCTTTTGAAACTTTGGTCCAAACTCGTATGAAGTTGAGCAGCTACTATTTGAGCATCACTTCACTATTCCGTTACATTGTGTATCACTTCTATATTTACTTTCCTTTTCTCAGTTTGATATATATATATATATATATATTTTTTTTTAAAAAAAAAAAAAAAAAAAAAACAGGCAAAACAATTACATCTCTTAAGCCTCAAACTATTGATACGTTCTACCTCAGTCTATTGAATAGTGCTGTGGTTGCATTATATAAAGCCGTATGCATGTGCATTTATACAAGTATCAGCAGTAATTTTATTTACCATTACATAGAGGCTTACAATAAGTTTGAAAGACATTTTGTGAATATATCTATAGGAGAGCAAGCAGAAAAAAAAAATGTTCCTTTTTTTAAAAATTAAAAAAAAAAGTTTCGTGATTTTCATGTACTGTCATCAAAAACGAGAAACACAGCCATTGCTCGATATTCTATCAACTTCATCATACAACTCTAGGCAGTCTATGCTAAAGGCTTAGGAGTCTGTTTTTCAGCAACTTCTTTTTCATAAAGATTTCCTTCGCCATATTTTCCATAGGTGTTATAGTTCCAGTTGTTATTAACATAAAAGGTTGGTCTATCATATGGAGTCAACTCCAAATCATTTTTCAATCTATAGTGCAAGTCTGGGTTAGATATGTATTGTCTACCAATAGCAATTAAAGTTTTTTCATTTTTAACTGATTCGATCAAACGTTCCTTCTCTTTGCCATAGTTACCTGCTTTAACAAGGTACCCATCATAAATGAGCTCAATGAAATTGTTAGACTCATTTATTGCACCTTTATTTATAATATCTCCATAGACACGAGGCTCAACAAGACTCAAGTAAGCAAATCCGTTACCTTTACCTTCTGCTCTTGTTTTGTTAACTCTTTTTTGCAACTCATGAACCACGTAACCGTAAGTGACCACTGGGTGTGGGTCGGCATCAGCACCTTCCATACCGTTAAACCTACTCCAAGGAGATAATCTGAGAGCTGTTTTTTCAATCCCGATTTTTGATATAAGTTCATCAACAATCTCTAACACAATGCGCGCTCTATTCTCAACTGATCCGCCATACTGGTCAGTTCTCTTGTTTGTTCTAGTATGTAAAAACTCATCAAGCAAGTATCCATTAGCAGCATGGATTTCTACAATATCAAACCCAGAGACTTCAACAGCTTTTGTAGAAATTTCACCAACGTGTTTCACAAAACTATGAATTTCACCAACAGAAAACCCCTCAAGTGGTTTATTGTATTTGATGGCATCCTGTCTTTTTGCTTCTTCTGTGTAGGCGCCATCAGAAGGGCCTTTAAAAGGATATCCTCTTTCAGCTAAGACATCAATTTCACCAGCAGCACCAGAGTGATTTAACTGAAGAGCAAAAAAGGATTTGTTTTCGTGGACCTTATCGACAATTTTTTTCCACGCAACCGCTTGTCTATCGTTCCAAAAGCCTGCGACGTGTCTCTGAGAACCTGCACCTGGGATGATGGAAGCTGCTTCAGAAATTATTAAAGTTCCTGGTTCTTTAGACACTCTATCGTAGTATTCTAGTTGAAGGTCGCTAGGAATGCAATCTATGGTAGCTCTAGTTCTAGTCAAAGGTGGTAAGACAAGCCTGTTTTGCAATGTGATCTCGCTGGTGAGCTTTACAGGCTTGAAGAGATTACTGTTTTTGAAGGATGTGACGGTCATTTTTGTTTAATGTTATGAAGCAAACAATTGATGACCAAAGACAAAATAAACCGTTTTGTCAACATAATAACTTAACATAATGGCAAGATCAGCTAAATATATAAAGATCCATTAAGTTTTCTGTATGTTATAGTCGTAAGCTCAGAGAAATCCTGTACATATGGGGAAACTAACACATTATGACAAATTCCAAATGATAGTAAGCTAAGCGCTGATCACAAGCGTAGACGAACCCAGTCGTAGTTTAGCGGGGCCCGTGAAAAATATCCATATTAATAAGCAAAAGTACGCTAAAATCAAGCTAAAATCAAGTCGGCTTTTCATGATGAAGGGCAAAGCTCTTGCAATTGCGCGATGTATATGCACATTCATTATACTCTCCTGTTATACACAATTTTTAAGTTGAGCAGCCCATAAACCACATGAACTAAGTAGGATATTACAACAGCTTTTATTGAAGTGCTTTGTGTCTTTCTGGCTCTTCGAAGCTTAAGTTGACAAAAACGTCAAAAGCTATTTTGTCGCGTATCCTCGTGGAAGCAGAGAATGTCTTGATCTCTATCAGATAAAAGCTTTCAAGAGCTCGCATGAGTATTTACATTATGAGCACGTCCTTTTTGATTTGAGGTATTGACTTTATACTAAAATTGGTTATGACATAAAAGTTCAATATGCCATTCCAAAATTTAAAAGCGTATAAGCTTATAAGCAAGTTAAATATTAATAAAAATAATTTTTGCCCATACAAATAGTTCTCAACAAAACATGGGTTGATTTTCAAAACAGTTTTTAGTCTCGCAAATTGGTTGACTGTCACCTTGCGCTTAGGTTTGCTTCACATTTCAACTTAAGTGCTGATACTACTTTATCAAGTCTCAATGCGCTCTTGCATTTAATGCTATGATATCATAGGATTAAAACCACAAGGGAGAAAAGACCCTAGCAATTCTGCTTCTGTATAGCCCGCTTGAAAAACTATCATAAATTAGCGAAAAGGCCAGATTTTGATCCGTGTAGTCAATCCACAAGACAGTTACAAGTTGTAAAAGCAAGAAACTTAAAATATGCAGCAAATCAAATTACAATTTGTCAATAAAGACAATTGTTCACGCTGACATGGCCAATTAAGATTTTTTTTTTTCTTTCTTTTCTTTGTGCAATGTTGTTCCATGAAATAATGTACATTCCGGAGCCAATTTGCAAATAGTAAGTATAAATAAACAAAAGCGGATACTTTAGTTACGATTTCGGTACATGTGGTATACTAAATAGAGCAATCCAAGACACCTCTTTGTATTTTACAGACTACGATATGTAATTTGTTTGTCTGTTGTATATACACACATAGGGAACAGTATGGCTGAGATTTTGAACATTGGACATTGTTATAACCAAATGGGGCATTGTGCTTGTGCTTTGAGGAACCGCTCCATTGAGAAACAACCACCCCCATTTTTTGAAATGGTCTTTAAGAACTTTGGGCTACGTTTACGATTTTTATTCTCATTTGTCAATCATTTGGTATATAATCAAGAAAAAAGAATCATGAATAATGGAAAATAATGTCAGTATACCAAGAACTCAAGACAATAAACGCGGTTTGGGTATTCTGGGTTCGCCACTCTCAATAAATGTCGCAACAATCAGCTGTACACAAGCGACACAAGATGAACTAGAATAAAATAAAATAATAAAATAATAAAATAAAAAGACAAAACAAAACAAGACCAAAAAATATGAAAAGACTCACGGAATACACAGGCCCTGCTTTCCAGCCGCTATGTTTCAGCATTAGTGGCGAGTCCTAGAAGTAGTTACAATCTCAATATCAAGAGAGAATGATGGTAAAAACAAGGAAACTGGTTTGGTAAAAGACAATCCCGCTGCACCAGTGCAGATGGAACAAAGGGGATTCCTGCATAGTGGATGTTACAACATTGTATCATCTTTCAACAACCAACACAACCGTGTTACCAACCGCTATGCTGAACATGCGTATCGAAACGAGTTAAAGCTACAAATAAATAATATTTGTGAGAACTAGCGTGTTGTGTATTATTAACGTCTCAACGCAGCTGGAAACTTTGAATATCAAGAGCAGGCCGACGTCAATATATTATCACCACACGAACGGCGGTAATTGCTGTTTATTTTCATCGGTGGCTACCGGTGATACCGATATTATTATGAAACGCACTTAGTCGTACAATTCAGGCTTTCCTTTTCAGTTTTTATTTTTTATTTTATTTTATTTTTATTTTATTTTTATTTTATTTTTATTTTATTTTATTTTATTTTTATTTTATTTTTATTTTATTTTATTTTTATTTTCGATTATTAGAGTTGGTTCCTGAAAGCACTCTGTATACATGCTTGTCTAAGATTAAACAATAGCGCTATGTATAGCACATCTACTTCACCACAATTATATCCACAAATCAGCATTCTGAAACCAAAAAATAAGTAAATCGTGAGGATGGCTAAAAAGCTTATACAACCGCCAACTATCAGACATACCAGAGCAAACACAATAGCGCCATAAGTCCAGACTATAAAATAAATGTTTAACTTTTGGTAATTACAACAACATGTTTTGATGTAAACAGAAAGTCCAGGACAAAACAAAACAAAACGAGGCCCAATGTTGCTGATGTTTACCCCGGAACAGATCAACGAAACAGTAGCGCCCAGGACTTTTTACCCTGCCCATCCACTGCACTATGACCGCAGTTTTGCCCCAAGCGCATGTAAGCTATTAATCTAATCAATGTAATTAGCTAAGTTCAAGCCTGAATTGGGACAAATTCGCACAAAATTAGCTTCGCTAATTAACCTTATGAAGGCCTGATTGAAAATGTTTTTAGAGGGTGCACATGTCTGACACCAAGGTGATACCACGCGCCCTGTAACGTGACGCAAGGCACCGGCAGCCATGGAGGGAAAAGGGGAGTAAAATTAATATTGTTTGCTGCCATATGAGGCATACAAATGCAGAAAGATGCTGCTGCTGCAAGCGGTGGCAGCGGCCAGTCCGGTTGTCTGGCAACCGCAGGTGGAAACATAGCTAACAATAGGTTTTGAAGCGTTTGAAGCGCAGCAGTTAACAAATGTTGCCATTGGCAGTGCGTCGGGCCCTAAAAGGGGGCCCTGCTGGTGCTGCTGGGCGCTTAGTGGGTTATGGTGCACACTTTTCCAATGAACAAATTTTGCGTTCTTGAGACAAAACCATATATATAAATATAAATATATATAAATACATATATATACACTGGCATTCTTTTCCTCCTCTTTTTCTTCTCGGAAAATTGTAGTTTGTGTTCTTCTTTATATTCCTGCTTGTTATCATATCACACACACATACAAACTCACTACTCTTAGTATCCCTTATTCAACAATACATAAAAAATGCTTTTCAACGCTGCCTCTTTATTCGTCCTTTTGCAAGGTGCTCTTGCTGCTAACATTGGTGGTATTCCAACTCAGAACAAGGTCATCTTCAACGACATCACCACCGCCACCTTGACTGTCACTCCAGGCCAACCAGTTGAAACTCCAAGCATTGCTGCCCCATCTTACTCTAGAAAACAAACCACTGTTACTAGCGTTTACACCGAAGATGGCACCACTGTCACCAAGACTTCCACCTTGAACCCAATTATTGAACAGAAAATCACCCAATGGGTTACCGTTACTGCTTCTGGCGCTTCTGACGCTTCTGACGCTTCTTCATCTGCTGAACCAACTTCTGAAACTTCTTCTGACGCCGCACCATCTTCTACTGCCAGCCAAACCATTGCCACCACTGACGCTTCATCTTCTGCTTCTTCAAGCCACTCATACAGTACCACCAGCTACGTTACCTACAGCAGCGTTAAGGTCGTTACTGTTCCAGTTGTCAGCACCATTTACGCTTAAGCTATAGAAAAAAATTAATAAAGTTCTACCCTACACATCATCTTGAAAAATACCATTCTTTTCATGCCTCATGCCTCATGTTTCATGTTTCACTTATAGTTCACTTATATTTCTCATCATGATTACCATTATTTGATAAAGGTTTTACGCATGGTCTAGAATACCGATGTTTTACAACCACATTTATTTTCATCTATGCTCTTTAGTTCACTTGTTTTTGTTTTATTCTGTCTATGATTTATTTTAACGTTCTTTTTTCGGCTTGTTTATTTTCCTTGGTCACAAATTCTGCTCTTTTTTTCTATCCTAAACTTAATTTCATTCAACCTCTTTTCTATACTTAATTGTTTTTCTTTTTCATGTTCTCCAGGTTAATAAAAAAAAGTTTCACCTAGTAAATTATTGGCAACACCCAAACCAATTTGGCATTCAAGCACGCTTGATTTGGAAGTTTTATTTGCATAATTGTATTATATCCGTGCGCTAGCATCCTTGCTCACAGGGTCGTTTTGTTTTTCATTTTCCGTTTCCGTTTTTTCGATTCTGGAGATCTGGCATTTATGTTTCTAATATTAGAACAGCACGCACACCCCCTTTTGTTCCTGTTTTCTTTTTTTTTTCTTACTTTTTCTTTACATTTGCGTTAAAGGGGTGTCTCTGGTTACGTAAGCTGAAGAGAGGGTGTGTGGCCCTACACCGGGGTCGGTAGTAGTAGTACACTATAAACTAATATCCATGGAATCTTGCCAACAAAGTACCATGCCCTAACATCAGGTCAAAGACTAATGGAGCATAAAAGCTGCTACAAAATTGCCAACTATGAAATTCTACTGGGTGGGGTAGAGTGGAAAGTACGAGATTATTGACATCTGCACAGATGTCCGATTAATGTGACAGAACTGGCAGTATGCAAGATAAAATATCAAATCAGTATACCGTATCCTCATCAAAAAATCAAGTTACCATAGATTAGCAGTAGAGTAGTTCCCCTTGCTGATAGTCTACTTTAAGACCCTTTATTGGCTTATGTTTTCACATAATGAGTGGGTTTTTGCAAAAAAAAAAATTCTTTTTAAAAAAAAAAAAATGCAAATTTCTGTCCGAATTCAGTAGTATGCTGCCGCAGATCTGAAGTACCCAAAGACAAGGAGCGGATGGCTTAACCTCAAACTTCACTTTACCAAAACAATGACCCAAGGATTTGTAGTGTTTCACGACACTAGCCAGATTTCTAGCAAGGCATATTTTAGTGAACTGACTTGTATACATTCTTTCAAAGCCTAATCTGCTTCTGTATTTCCGGTAAATTACTTTAGCAATACGAAAGAGTGCTAAAAGTCAAATACCAGCCAAGAACCAATTTTAAAAGCGGGCTATATAACTCCCGATTTACAATTGTGGATGCAAAGAATAAAAGAACAATGTTTGGGAGCGAACTAGTGCGCATATGTTTCCCCAGAAATTGAAGCACCTCACTTTGTCAAACTTTGGCTGCGTTGTTTTTTTAAGATGATACTATCATGCAGCAGTACCCGTGAATAATTGGCGGATCCAACAAATGAAACTCTCGGCTTTCGTGGGTGTATATCTGCTTTTATTATGGGTAAACTTAAGGCCAACTATTAGTCTTTCGTTAATGAAGGTAATAAAAACACAGAAATTTCTCTTCATTCGATGATTATGTTTGTCAACATCTGGCCAATTTTCTGGTTTGGTTTTGATTTCTAGTATTGTCAAAGTTAGTTTGGTGTTAGATATAAAGATTCACAGATACACTTGCTATATTACTCCAATAACTCAGCTTATCCCACTAGCAGAACAGCAAAATACACACACACAAAAAAAAAAAACATCAGAACATCTAATATTATATAATACACCCCTAACTAAGAAAACACCCCAAGCTCAATATGGTTTCTCAGTCACACTTCTTTATATCGGCTTTCCTAGCATCGGCATCTCTTGCTGCTCATATCCACAAAAGAAATGATGAAGACTCTTCTTCTTCATCGTCATTGTCATCCTCGTCAACCCTCTCCTCAGCAAACTCAAGCACCACAGATACAAGCTCTTCTTCTGGTGTGAATTGGAACACTGTCAGCTACGATGTGGATTGGAACACAGTAAGCTACGACGTTGACTGGAGCACAGTGAACTATAATGTCGATTGGAACACTATAAACTATGCCAGTGGTTCCAGTAACACTGCCGCTGACACAGATACATCCAGTTCAACTGGAAACAATGATTCAGAAGACGTGACCAGCACCGCGGTAGTGACAAAGGGAACCACCATATATTCCACGCAATTCAGCACCGCTGAGGTTTCTTCTGAAGCCTCAAGCACTCCAGAAAAAACATCTAGCGCTTCTGAAAGTCTAGTAACTTCCATTCAATACACATTATCCTCAGGCACAACCATAATCTCTTCTTCGGCTGCCTCTAAATATTCATCATCATCATCATCTTCTTCTTCTATCCCAGGGTCCAGCTCCATCTCTGCCAGCACATCTTCCAACGCTACAACTTCACACTCTGCATCTTCCATCGCTTCAAAAACCAGTCTCAGCAGCAGCAGTAGCAACAGCCATTTAGCATCAGCCTCAACATCCTCCTCATCTAATCCAACTAGCACCGTCACTGGTAAGGCTCAAGTATCTTCAGCTACAATTTTAGGCACCACTAAATTTGAAGCTAACAAGAGCAACACGGTGAGTGGTGGCAGCAGTTCAGATGACAGTGGAAGCGGTAGCGTACTTGCTCAGTTAGGTGGAAGTAACCAGAGTGCAGTTTTGGCATCATTGATGAATTTGCTTGGTGGCGCTTCTTAAGTGTTTTAAAGTATCCTATTTGAATTTCTTTAGAGGTCTTTTCTA
>JXWR01002235.1_pt1 | contig 16209 bp, 6 predicted proteins | sample 315541 | NCBI WGS metagenome assembly JXWR01 (sample SAMN03273951, study PRJNA271842) | soil metagenome | isolation source: rice field ambient CO2 | place: India: CRRI Experimental farm Cuttack,Odisha-753006 | collected 2013-12-17
TATTACTATTGTTGTTATTATTACTCTTTCCCCAGTTCCTTTTTACTTCTAATAAAAATTTCTCAACACTAGTTGCGAAGCTTGTGGTGGGTCCTCTAAACCAGTCGTGCTGGAGTATTTGCTCCAAAGATAGTCTTTTGCTTTGATCAGGGACTAATATTCTGGAGATTAAGTCTTTAGCAGATGCTGATACTGCCACATTTTCCGGAAACTCAAGTTTCCCTGCCAAAATCTTTGATGTCACCTCCTCATCAGTGCCTTTGAAAGGATATATACCATATAACATTTCGTACAAAATTATTCCAAAGCTCCATATATCTGTTTCGAAGCTATGGAAATATGGAGGTATCAGCATTTCTGGGGAAACATAGGGCCTTGTACCACAATATCCGAACGTAAAATTTTGATAAGAATTCAACTTCGCAGACACACCAAAGTCACTGATTCTGGCTTTCATATCTTTGTCTAACAAAATGTTTCCAGGCTTAAGGTCTCTATGAATGATTCTATTTTCCCGCAAATATTGAAGTCCTTTGACAATATCAGAAGCAAAAACTCTGGCATCTGGTTCGCTGAGAAGCTCTTTCTCAGCTATGTAGCTCTCTAAGCTTTTATTTTCATAGTACTCTAGGAAAAGGTACATAGCGTTGGTATCTTGTCCAACAGCATGACAGAGAGCAATATTTGGATGTCTAAGTGGAGCCATTATATGGTACTCCTTTATAACCGAGGCTGTATTGAAGTGAGTTGAGCTCTTTCGTAAAACCTTGGCAACAAGACTTTGGTTGTAAAAAGAAGTGACTCTATAACACACACCAAATGTACCTTTACCTAACTCTTCCTGCCGCTGATAAGAACTACCATTAAATATTACTTGCCGTGGCATAAATGCACTTTCTTCCTCTTTTTTGCAACTAAAAGGATCGGTTCCTTCCAAGTCAAGGTCCAAATCTTTTGGTAAATAGAGTTTTGTGGGAGGGAAAACGTCTTCATAATTTCTAGGCTTTTCAAAACGTTTTGCAATGCCATTAAATTTAACGGGACCCTTGTTAAAGTTGCTAGTTGGGTGGTTTAAGTATTGCACTCGCTGTGTAAAATGAGGGACAGGAAAATCATTTCTTAAAACTGGCAGCTCATCTTGAATGTTTAAATTCCCTTGAATACCTGGCAAACCATATGCAGCATGATAAGCGAAACGATTGGCATCGTAGTTGTTTGGATAGATGTGTTGAGGACCATTGTTAGCTCTTTGGTGATAAAAGTTTGAAGCAAGGGAATGCATGGTATTGCGACAAGTTTTTTAAAATTTTTTTTTATATTGGGGTATTTTATTGTTTTTGGAGTACTGCTAATCAAAGAAAGCGTTGACAAATCAAAAGATTTGTAGCAGTCTCATGAAACCAAGTGCCTTATATAGAGCACAGATTGCCTGATTTGCTTGAAATTTATGGTTATTCTCCCCCGAAATTTCCTTCCTTTACTTTCTGAGTAGCACATATGCCACCAGAGTGTTTTCACAAAGAGAAATGCTGCAAAAAAGACTGGGAAATCTGGATTATGTTGCACTGCGTGTGACGCATTTGTGGCTGAATCTCCTTCTTGATGCATGTCCATGCTACTGCAGGATGCCGCGATCAGAGCATAATCACAACTAAATCTACCAAAAGTGGTAGATCTTACAGAAATTGAAAACACCATTAATACTGCAGGCGAAAAACAGAGTTTTGTCAATTGAGTTAACTATAGACATAAAATTAATGATAGCTGAATGAAAAGTAAACTAAATTGTCACACTGTAGATACCAATACCAGGCGAAGGATGCTTCAAATCTAGATGATCCATATCTAAATGATAAAAGTCGAACCATTTTTGCTCAAATTGAATTCCTGTACTAATTTCCGGATTTAAATTTGTGGCCAAAGCATAAAACGGTACAATGGTAGATTGATAAGAGCTGATTGGCATGATTAGAAATAGTCTTTTCTGCTGTTTTGACAGCAGAATGCTTACCATTAATTTATCCAACAACTCCACATCCATTCCCATCGTGTCAATCACAACATTTTTTACTTTTTCAGCACCATAGTTAAAAGACATTAAATCATTCAAGTTATCGCCATAAGTGAGGTTCTGGCTACTGCTTTGCACAATTTGATCATCATATTTCAAGAGTGCTAAAGTACTATCGTTTAAAAGCCACGTAGGAGGCGGATAGGTGCGCCACCAAAGTTGTATGTTTTCACCAGAGTAAATTGTTTTCTCATTGTCTAGAGGGGATTCAGAATTTGCAGTCAAATTTTGTTGCTCATATATATAATTAAGCGCTGTAAGGATACCACCTTGATGGAACATGCCCATTAATATACCAAGTGCGGCATTGAAAATGTACCACACAACAAGAATATTTCTAATCAACATTTTTGCTTTTGGAGTAATTATAACTATATCTTTCTTATTTTTATCATCAGAGGTTTGCTCATTATTTTGCTGCTTTGCGGCACCACCCACTTCAAATTTTTCATTCAAAAATTCAAAATCTATCACTTTCAATATCAACGGCTGCAAAGGAATCAAAAAGCGAAGTTCTTGGTGAGGTATTAACGACAAAAAGAAAAGCCCCGAAATAATTGTAGCAAAGATAACTCCTTTGAATGATAGTTCATTGTATTGAGGATTTTGAAGTAGCTTGACTTTGCGTTGCGGCAGAACATTTCGAAGTTTGAATTTGATGTATAAATACTTGAAGTAATCTTTCAAATTATAAGCAAAGACAAGATACAAAGGCCCCAATACTTGAAAGAGGTTAACAGTTATATGATTGTATCTTGGGTGTATGCCATGTTTCGAAAGATTCGAGTAGTCTGTATTGTAGAGCAAATTGTTAAGAGGTGCTATGATCAAATTCTGTCCAAATATTTCAAAGTTGCTGCTATATATTAAAGAAGGATTGATATTGTGAAATTTTTCATAAAGTTTAGTGTCAAGTAAGGAAAATATTAAGAAAAAGCTCATACCAGAGATCCCAAAGACTACCAATGACACGAACTTCTTGTATGAGAAGAAAAACTTGAGCAAGTAGAAACTAGGAAATCCCAAAAACGATGCGAAGGTGACACGATTGAATACACCAAAATTGATAAGAAATGCTAAAGCTATCAATTTTTTGAAATTGTTGTTAATTCTCAAGGGTTCATTGCCTTTGATCAGCGCATCATCGTTTTTTTTAAGATCAAACGATCTATCGTTTTTGACAAACTCATAGTTTTCACATTGGACTTTCACAGAGTTAATGACTAACAAGCAGAGCAACAATACTATGGTCTCGATAGAATTTGAAAACGTATGGGATTGATAAACCCAAATCACGTAACTGGTGTAGATTAATATTATGCTGATGAGGTTTTTTCTTGAAGATAAAGTGGAGAGCTTAATCAATGAGTAGTCAATAATGATCCATGAGGAAAAGCAGAAAATCAATCTCAACACATAAAGTATCTTGAGGGGATCTAGCTTGTCTTGAAATAACTTGAAGATAGGGTAGTAAATTACATATAGTGGAATCAAACTTCTAGCTGGGTTCATAGCACTAAATTCCCACGGTATATCATGATGTAACAACTGAAGTTGGCCACTAACAGTCGCGTTAGTCTTTGAGACTACATTATATATAATGTTGAAATTTTGAAAATGCTCATCTGGATGAATGTAAGAGTTCTGCACAGCGAGGAAAAACCTTACAAGTAAGGAGACAACCAAGATTAATTTCCACTGCAGACTCATTTTGGACTTCCTGAATGTCTGACTTCTGATTTTCCAAAGGGCACTTTCTTTTGAAAGTCAACGTATATCTCTTCAGCGCCGACGCTTTTTATTTTCTGTACTCCGCAGCCCAAAAAATCGATCCGTCTCATCGAGAATCCGACAGCTTGGAAAGGCACAGCTACTGACTCTGCTATAGCAAAAAGGACAGGAACTTTTATTCAATATACAAGAATTATAAATACAACTATTTAATGTAATACAACCCAAAACCTAAAAAAAGTTGGAATTGTTATTCTTTTTCTTGATTTCAGCCTCCAAACCTTTGACAGTTTTCCACAATGTCTGTATGTCGCTCTCAGTTGGCTCACCACTTGTCAACCATCTGATTTTGCCCTCATTGTCAATCACGTAAATGTACCCAGTGATACCGTTCAAATAATGTATATCATCTTTGACCGGCACCGAAAGAAACTTGTTATTGAGAATCAAGAAGTTCTTTTTGTATTCATGGACATTAACAGACTTTTGAAGAACTTTCTTTGAGGCAAAATACTTGAATACCCATTTCTTGATAATATTGTCGTAGAAACTGAAATTTACAATTTGTGTATTTGGAAAATTAGAAACGAGCTTAGAATACGTGTCATTTGAATCCAAATAATTGCCGTTATCTGACGGAGGAACCTCTGTGTTTGCACTTAGACTTGGATCACTGAAACTATTGATGCCAAAATACTTGTGAGTAAACTTCTGGCCCACCGCAGTAGAATAGACTCTTACTATACTTATTTTGTCCTTTTTTCCATTATTAGTAAACACGTTGTAAGTAGAAAGCTTTTTCTGTTTATCTAAGTTCTCATCAGCTATGAAATTTGGGAAGTACAAAGATTTTTCCTTTTTGAAGTATGATTTTGGAGATAGAAAGACTTTGCCCCCAGTCTTTCTGAATATGTACATGTCGTACATGCCACTAGTGGCGAATTCCTTCTCTAAGTTAGCCTTCCTTTTAAGTCTATTTTCATTGTCCAACCAGTCGCGTTTACGCTGGCTCAAGCTTCTATTGTCGATACCATCAGTGGCAGATGGCTGCTTTGCCTGTCCAACTGGCTTTAGAATTTCTGTACGCTCAAACTTTCTAGGGCTGGTATTCTTTAAGGTGCTGTTGAGTGCTTTGAATAACAGAGCATTATGTGTGATGGAGAAAGCCCTACAGAAGATTAACTGTCCAGCTTTTGTATTGCTCATTATTGTTAGCTGTTAATTGAAGATGCTGCGTTAAACAGTCATTTGAGCTAGTTGGAAGCCACGGGAAGGAGTCTAGCATCAAATCTTTGCTAGTAATTTACTACCGCATTTTCCAATCTTCATTTTTTTCCACGTGCATTTTCCAGATCTCGAACATCGCATACACCACCTACACACTAGCTTTCTATATGACTATAAATCTGAGCATTCAAGCATAATTACAAAAAGGGGTCTGGTTAGAAATCTTTCTACAAAAATAAAAATAAAAAGACACTGTTCGGAAATTCATGGGAATCTATCTGAAGGGAAACACAATATCACAGTCCAGCTGGAGTTTTTGTTTTCAGTAACTAAATCTAATAAAAGAAAGCTACAAGAGCTCCAATAAGCAATGCACTCAAATGACTGCCAGTAACGGTTGCCGCAACATCATGGGAACTTATAGAGGCGGAAGCAGAGGAGGATCGAGACAAGCTAGAAGAGAAGGATGCAGTAGATGAAGCTTCAATGGTAGTCTGTGGTACATCACTGCTAGAACTGACGGCTTTGGCAGAAGATGAAAACGTGCTTGAAAGAAGACTGGAAGAAACGTTTGCCGTAGAGCTCACTGTAACTTGGCTTGAAGACAGAGAAGATATAGACAAAGAGGATGAGGCTGACGAAACGGACGAAGAAGCGGCAGAGGAAGAGAACGACGAGGAGCTGATTGAGGAAGAAGTGAAGTTCGTGGACTTGAATTTATTACCACATAGCGATTTTAGATATTTTGTAGCACTGTCTGCATTATTGTTTGGACATGTCGTTGAGAAGCACTTAACAATGTTCCCAGAGAGTTCAGAACAGACCGAAGACTGTTGATTGAGGGTATATTGAGAGTTATCTTTGACAATTCTGGAAACACAAGCCAACAAACAGGCCGGTGGAGTACCAGCAGAAACTAATGTAAAAACCACTGATAAAAGAAGAAGTGTAATTTGCATGATTAAGGAATGTGGTGCACAAATGCAATATTGAGATATAGAGTAAAGACAGATGGCATAGATATAGTTACGAGAGAGAAGAAAAGAGCTACGAACATGGGGTAAATACAATGACTGGGAGAAACGTAGGATATATATATACCTTTGAACAGAAATCAGTGGATGTTTGAGAGTTGTATTTGCTTGCAGTGTGCCAGAGTCCTTATTACTGGATCACTATACTGATTTTATCAGTGTGTTTCACACAATCGATACACATACTAATGCATAAACATACATATATTCTGATGATGCTCGCAGGAACTTGCAGAATACTCATCGAGACCCAAAAAAGAAAAAATTTTTTTTTTTTTCCCTTGAAAACGCTTCCAAGATCTGGTCTTCATTAGCCAAAGATCATTAACCTAATCGTCAGCAACATCACAACCGCCGCAGCGCTTGTTATTCAGAATGCGTAATTTAGTGTTTTTGAATAGAGGTATAATAGCTCCTTCGTCAACGCTTGCTCCAGACCTTCCATTGGCGGCCAGTGTCTTTGACACAATCACTAACTGTCTCACTGTTGCCCTCGGACCTGGTGAGTTTGACGGCTCCATCGAAGTTCAACAATACGAAAAGTCAGGTCATGTTCAAGTTTTATCAACATTCAACGTCGACCCTAGCGATGAAATTGTATCATTTGCCCACTTTTCGGATATTTGCCAACTCATCTTCATTCTTGCGAAAGGTGACATCATAACCGCTACCTACGACCCATCCAACCCAGACGATCTTGACTCTGTGGTTATTGAAATTGTCGGATCAATCTCTGATGGTATATTAAGCGCTCAATGGTCTCCAGATGATGAAGTCTTGTGTTTAATAAGCGGCGCTAGAAATATGATCTTGCTTAGTAGACAGTTTGAGCCTATTGCTGAAAGACCACTTACTGTTGAAGATGCCAATAGATCTAAACATGTTAGTGTTGGCTGGGGTAAAAGGGAAACTCAATTCAAAGGTAGAGGCGCCAAAGCTGCTGAAAGGGCAATGTTGGAAAGCTTACAAAATTCTGGTTTGAAAGAAGGTGAAGAAATTAGAGATCCAACAATGCCTGCGAAGATTGATGAAGGTGTAAAAAGTGAATTTGACTTTGGAAAGATAGCAATTTCATGGAGGGGAGATTGCCAGTATTTTGCAGTTTCTGTTGTCGAGAAGATACAAGAAGTTGAGCGTCGTCTTATAAGAGTTTTCGATCGTGAAGGTAATTTGGATAGTGTTTCCGAACCGGTTAACGGATTAGAAGACCATTTAGCATGGAAGCCTCAAGGTTCTTTGATTGCATCCACTCAAAGAAAACACCCAAATGACAAACACGACCATACTGTTAAGGATATTTTAATTAACCCAGAACTTGTTGACAAAAAGGATGTTGAAGAAGACTTAGATTTGATATTTTTTGAGAGAAATGGTTTGAGACACGGTGAATTCAGTCTTAGATTACCACTTCACACCAAGATCAAAGACTTAGCTTGGAATAATAGTTCTGAGGTTTTAGCTGTAGTCTTGGATAAATCTGTTCAGCTTTGGACCATGAAAAATTATTACTGGTATTTGAAACAAGAAATTTTTTCAGTCGCTAAGAATGATATCAAATATTTGAAGTGGCACGCAGAAAAACCATTAACTTTTATGCTTGCTACCGATAGTTCGGTTGAAATCATAGATTTGGCATATAGTGTGATATCAGGACCTACAGTGTCTCCTTCAGATATTAGTATGACTGGTGTGATTGACGGGAATACTTGCAACATTACTCCTATTTCCCTTGCGAATGTTCCACCTCCAATGGCATTCCGTGAAATTAATGTTGATGAAAATGTTCTCGATTTTTCCGTATCAAAGTCTAATGAAAGATTTGCCATAATCACAGCATCAGGAATCAAATTCGCAAGGTTTTCGGTCAAAAAGAAGAATATACCATCAGTTCTATCTTCTTTGAGTAAAAACGACTTGTTTGAACATCAGAATTTCAACTTGAGACAAGTAGCTTTTGCCGAGAATCATATGGTAGGCGTTTTGATTGATGATTTATCTGCCAAAAATACTAAAATCATCATCATTAATTTAAAAGATATTAAAGCACCAGTAGTACACACGGTCATCCAACCACCGGTAAAGGCAATTTTATTGAAATCGCATTCCACCTACAAATCGATAACTTTTGAAACCGCCAATGCTAAAGTGTACAACATCAATCCAAAGGATTTTTCCATGGTTCAAATTTGCCAATTAGGCCAATTATGTTATGATTATCATGTCATTGACAAAACCGAGTCTGCCGATTATGTTGACACACACTACATTACAGAGTCCAATATGATTGTCTTTGGCTTGGCTTCTAATGGTAAGCTTTTTGTTAATGATAGACATCTTACTAGTGCTGTTACTTCGATCAAGGTTACACAATCTCATTTATTATTTACCACAGCTCAACATCAACTTAGATTTGTTCATTTGAACAATGATTTCTCCACTTATAAGATAACCGATGACGAACTCCACACGACTAATAAAGAGGTCATTGTCAACCACAACAATAACAACAACGATGTTGTTTCTTTTGAGGATGAAAGAATTAGAGCGATTGAAAGAGGCTCGATCTTAATCTCTGTTTCACCTTCCAATTTCTCCGTTGTCTTGCAAGCCCCAAGAGGTAACTTGGAGACAATTTATCCTAGAATCATGGTATTGACAGAAATCAGAAAAAATATTCGTCTTAAGAAATATAAGGAAGCATTTTTGATTTGCCGTACTCACAGAATTGACTTGGATATATTGCATGATTATGATCCTGAACTTTTCTTCAAGAACTTGGAGCATTTCATTAATGTTATAGATTCTGAAGACCATTTGAATTTGTTTGTTGGTTGTTTACACAACGACAATGTTGCTGAAACAAAATACAGAGAAACTGTTAATTTGTATCAGGAAACACTCAAAATAGCACAAGAAAATGGTCAACCAACTGAGCAAAAAAATGGTGCTGCAAAAGCCACTGACTCTACGGCCGCACCAAGCAAGGTGAACAAGATATGCCAAGCCATATTGTCCATTTTGCTAACGCCAAAGTACAACAATAAGTATTCGCGTACTATATTGACTGCATTTGCGTCTCAGACTCCACCAAACTTGAATGATGCCTTGAAGCTTATTTCCGGATTTGCAGATGAGGAACAAAAGGAGAAGTCTATTCAGTATTTGTGTTTGTTGCAAGATGTAAATTTGTTATACAAAACCGCTTTAGGATTATACGATATTTCATTGACGTTGTTGATTGCTCAACAGTCACAAAAGGATCCAAAAGAATACTTACCATTTTTGCAAAATTTACACGTTCAAGAGCAATTGAGAAAACAATTTTTGATTGATGACTTCTTGAAGAATTATTCTAAAGCCCTTGATCATTTGTTTGCCATTGAAGAGCAAGAGAGAGATAACGCGGACAAAAAGGCAGAGATTACTCAAGAATTCAACGCCTATATGATAAACCATGGATTATACAAACAAGCCTTGAAACTTTATCACTACCATAGTGACAGAAAGAATGAAATATTGAAACATTATGCCGATGCATTGTATGACGACAGCAAATTCTACGAAGCTGGTTTAACCTATGAGATGTTGGAAGATTACACTTCAGCAATAGAAGCAGATATTTTGGCCAAGAACTGGAAGAGTGCATTATCTATAATCAACTTCAATAGCGACAAATTTGGTGACAAACTCGAAGAAACTTGTGAAAGACTAGTGGAAGGGTTGAGTGAATCTCACAAATACCAAGATGCTGCTTACATCGAATATAACTACTTGCATAACATTGAAGAAGCTATCCAATTGTACTGCAAAGACTACCACTATGACGATGCTATCTTGTTGATTAGTAAAGCGAATAGACCAGAGCTTATGAGCGAGCAAATTGAATCATTAGTGGGTGAAGGGTTTGGTACTATTGCCGAGTTGGTCAGTGATTGCAAAGGACAAATCAATTCCCAAGTTAAAAGATTAAGAGAATTAAGATCTAAAAAGAGAGAAGATCCATATGCATTTTATGGTCTTAGTGAAGCAGCAGTTGGCAATGAGTTTGACACTCCTGATGATGTTTCTATTGTTGCTTCTGAAACTTCTACTAGAGAATCCTTTTTCACTAGATACACTGGTAAAACTGCAGGTACTGCCCAAACTGGTGCTTCGAGAAGAACTGCAAAGAACCGCCGTCGTGAAGAACGTAAAAGAGCGAGAGGTAAAAAAGGCACTATTTACGAAGAAGAGTATCTTATTAGTTCCATTGGCAGATTGATTGATCGCTTAAGAGAAGCTGAACCTGAAGCTAGAAGACTTATTGAGGGATTAACTAGAATGAAACGATTTGAACAAGCATACACAGTGCAAAAGAATTTCCAAGAAGTGATTGGGTTGCTTAAGGAAAACGTTGCTGAAATTTACAGCATGACTGAGGATGACAGAACAAGAGTGAATGATAAGGGAGAGTTATACTTGATTGATGAGATTCCAACGCCGGTGATCAAAGATTTTGAAAATTTTGCAATCTTGGATTATTGAGTATTATGATGGATTATGTTAGTTTGTGGATTATGTTAGATTTTGTTTATATATATATATATACATATATTATTATTATTATTGTTATTGTTATTGTTATTATTACTTTTACTGTTTATTTTGGCTAAAGAATGTGCCTTCTTTCAGTTTTCGAATGCATGCATGAATTTATTTGCGTATTTAAAGCTTGTAACTTTTTTGTTTTATACATGTATGAATTTGTGGTATCAAGGCAAGCAAGGTTAAAATTAATAGTTATTTCATTAAAAGAGCTTAAATATAAGTAACATGACCACGTTGAAATTATATGGGTTTGGAATATGGAGAAAAAAAAAAAATAAATAAATAAATGAAATTCGTACACTGCAAAACGTAAAATACAACAACTGAACTAAACTATACTAGACTAAGCTAACTGTAGTGCAGTACAGTTTTCCTCTATTATGAAATAAAAATCAAACAGCACCGGGTGGAAAAAAAAAAAGGAAGTGTTATTGGGCATTGTGATGTTGAGTGAGAAAGAGTAGGGAAAAACAAGTATGAAGTTATGATGGCTGATACTTTTAACAATTGCTCATTGCCCCCCGGGGACACCGCGAAACTTTATTTTGTTAATGTTTTCTGCATTAGGAAACTCCGAAACGTCTCAACCCTTTTTTTTTTTTTTTTTTTTAGTTTTTGGTTTTTAGTTTTTTACTTTTTCTTTGCACTTGCATTAATAAATTCTATCGAAAAATTAGCAAGCAAAACCATAATAGTCCTGCAACGATAAAGTCAAAGACGTAACAGCATTGTCTGTTAAATTAGATCATGGTATTAGCGCTTCTGGACCTTAATTGGAACCCTTGGTGGCAACCAAAAACTTTTCAATTTCATCATAACTACCCAACCAGATACCACTCTTATCGTGGATTGCTCTAGGAACCAAATCCAAGATTCTTTCACCCTTATCGTTAACAGCTCTACCACCAGCTTGTTCCAATAAAAGAGCCATTGGGAAACATTCGTAAAGCAATCTCAATTTACCAGTCTTGGACTTAGCATCGGATGGGTAAGCAAACAACCCACCGTAAAGTAAAGTTCTGTGGACATCTGCCACCATGGAACCAATGTAACGGGCAGAGTATGGTTTGCCAGTGTCTTTTTGTGGCTTTTTAAGAGAGTTGATAAAGTCAAAGCTAGACTTTTGCCAGTAAGCAGCGTTACCTTCGTTAATAGAGTAAATTGATCTGCTTTTTGGAATCTTCAAGTCTGGTTGGGTGAGAATAAACTCGCCAAGCTGGGTATCCAAAGTAAAACCGTTAACCCCGTCACCGGTGGTAAGCATCAAGTGTGCAGAAGCACCGTACATGGTGTAGCCAGCAGCCACCATTTCATTACCTGGTCTCAACACGTCATTGATATTACCGGTGGAGTTTTCAGCAAGCTTGTAAATACCAAAAATGGTACCAACGGAAACACCAGCATCAATATTAGAAGAACCATCAATTGGGTCACAAACGACAGCATAGTTGCCTGGACCTTCAAAGACAATCAAGTCTTCTTGTTCCTCAGAGACCACGAGCTTAACATTTTTGGAAGCCTTCATGGCATTGATAAAGATTTCATCACCAATGACATCCAACTTCTTTTGGTCGTCACCGGTGGAGTTCTGGAACCCGGCAAGACCAATCAAGTTGACCAATTCAGCTCTTCTAATGGTGTGGGCAATGAATTTGAAAGCGAATTGAAGAGAATTCAACAAGAGCGTAAGCTCACCGGTAGCGGGCGTAGACAAGTTGCGTTGTTGTTCAAGAATGAATCTCGTCAAAGTGACGATATCAGTTTGAATATTGTTATCTTGTGCGAGAGTGGCCATTTTTGTGCGAGGGCAATAGTATGTGGAAGAGTATGCAAATATAGTAGTGATAAGCCTGTAAAAAAGAAAAAGATTTGAAAAAGAAAAAGACAAATACAGAAAGATAAGGAAAAGGATAAAGTATGAAATAACAAAAAAAAAAAGAAGAAAAGAAAAGAAAGAAACAGAGAAAAGAGCAGTAGCAGCTTTATATTTATAGCAGAACAGAGTAGAGTAGATAGCAGCAGGAGCAGCAGGAGCGGCAAGGTCTGGGGCTGGGGCTGGGGCTGGGGCGAGTGTGAATTTTCTGGAGAAGCTCGGAGGTTTGTGCAGTGCGCATTTCTTGCTCAGCGGTGCAGCTGCAGCTGCAGGATTCCGAAAGCTAGCAAATACAAAAAACCTGGAGAAAGGCGGGATGCGATGAGCCTACGGGTGTAGTATGCATCACTGGAGGAACGAGAGATTGCTACGGGTTGTGGTGGAACAGAGTAATTGCACAGCAAGTAAGCTGGATAACTGCTAGCAGATTACAACATCGTAATGATATCAGTGTTTTATAATAATAATAATAATGGTGATGATGATGATGATGATGATGGTAGTGGTGGCGGTACAAACACCTATCGCCGTTTGTCAACGCAACAGTGCTAGGTAGTAAAGTAGGCTTTCAAAAGCCAGTGTTAATTGACACCGGTGGCTGCTCTCCAGTGCCAAACGACGAACGGCTTGTAAGCGCCAATTAATTACAGTTATAAAAAATAAAAAAGCGCTGTTTGCCCGGCTAGTGCGGAGGGCGTCGTCGGGACCCCGGGGATTTTGTGGGATTTTGTGGACTTGGAAGGTGCACGGACGCATTGCAATTCTAAGTCACCCGGAAACAAGAAACAGGAAACAGGAAACAGCAAAAAGCAAAAACCACCGGGGCGTCGGTGTATCGCAATACAGGCTCTCTAGCGGATGACCTTGTTGCGGTATCACAAATCACCGTTTCACAGTCTCACAGTCTCACAGTTTTACAGTTTCACAGTATCGCAATATGGTGCCAGCACCCAGCCACAGCAAGCGTATCCCACCGCCCGCTTATTGCTGCACACACTACAAACACATTCGGTGGCTCTGTAGCTCTGCAGCTCTGCAGCTCTGTAGTCCGTCCAGCGGCAATTGATGTAAGAAGCGATGCACAGATATCATATCTGGTCTGACATCAGCTCCGCAACCGCCAACAAGCAAGTGGCTGTACGCTATAGTCTAGAGTGCTACAATTGCTACACTATGTCATAACATATCCCAAAATCAATGCATTAGCTAAACAGAAATATAAACGCCATGCAATAGAAAATAATATCAAAGAATAATATGAAGTCAATAGAACAGAATATCCATAAAGCAAAAACATAAAAAACAATAAAAAATAAACGATAAAAAACTATAATACACGATGATCATCATCAACAGCTTGTTAACCGCCAGCAGCTAATAGCTATCATCAACCAACAAAAGTATTTAGAATCAGCATCAGTATCCCGCAACACTATCCTGCTTCACTGCCGCTAAGAACTGACTGTACTTGATTCTTCTGGTGCCCACCACTGCACCGTCCTCCTTAGCCTTCTTCATTGCTTGTTCTAACACAACCGCTTTGCGCAACACGTCCTGTCGCTGCGTCGTAGTGTTGTTGAGCACTTTAGCCGGGTTGTATACTGCTGCTGGGTGCAAAGCACCGTTGACTCTCTGTTTCGGTTTCTTGAGCAGAATTGGTTGGAAGGCGTTTGCATTGGCATTGGCATTGTCATTCCTTTTATTTTTAATCTTATTGTTGGCGCCCTTGTTTTTCTTACCATAATTGTAAACATAATTTGGCGCAGTTGAAGCTGGTCTCATTGGCGCTATTGGCCCATGACGAGAAGAAGGAAGTCCTGCATGGTGGTAGCTGTTAAGTCCATCATCAATGAATGCAAGACTGTTAACAAGTCTCTCAAGAGTATTGTTCAATGGTGGTGATACTGAGTTGTGTTGGTATTTTTCGTTTCTTTCCACAATCTGATTAATGATGTCAATTGAGCGGAAATGGTTCTCTCCGTTGCTCTGGCTTTTATTGTTGCCGTTGCCATTGCCATTGCCATTGCCATTGCCATTGCCATTGCCATTGCCATTGCTATTGCTATTGTTGGTTTCGTGGATGGCGATGGCGGTAGTAACTGAGGTTTTCAAGTCGGCATTGTTGGTAGCTGCGTCTGTGCAGTTAGATTCGCAAGGATTGCTGCTGCTGCCGCTGCTGCTGCTGCCGCGCTTGCTGACAGCATTATTGTCGTATCTCTGGATCAAACTGATCAAACGGGCATGTGCTGCACTATTGGCAATGTCAGCGATGGCGGTAGTGGTATTATTGGTCTCAACATTTGATGATACTGGTTGCAGCACTTTTTCACTGCTGCTGTCAGTGGTATTATTGATGGAGCGGTTTGTGTCCACGGCGATTTGATAGTAGTCTTCGTTGGTATAATTAATGAGATCAGGCTCGCCAAATGCAGTCTCCATGAACTTGATAATGGCAAGGGCCGAGGTTATAGTTAACAAGACGCCCATTCTGTCAATACTATACTGTATTTTATCGTAGCAGTGCTGCTTTTTTTTTTTGATAGAAAACGGTTCTATGATGTGCAGTGTAAATTAATGTATGCCGGTTTTCACACAGTTTTCTGGTCAAAACAACATGATATGAAGAAAAGCAGTTTGACAAATCAAAGAATATGGATAACAGAATAGAAACTATCAAGCAGATAATTGCAAGACTATTTGATCATCGTTAAAAATTTGAGCCATGGAATATGCTGAACTATATATAATGCCACTGGCCACAAACGCCATAGGCCATGGGTGCTGCAACGGCCCCATCCAGAAGGGGTGAGTCAAGCAGAATATCGCAAAATCGCACGGGACCAGATCAAATTTTTTTTTTTTTTTTTTTTTGTCCTTCTCTCATCATAACGCCTGCGTCTTCGCTGTTTTTCCGCTCGCGGTTTCCTGCTGCTGCTGCACACCACAATACAATTCAAACATCCCACACCCAAGCATTCACAAAATTCGCCATGGGCAATTTGCAATACCTCAATTTCATTGAAATTATTAATAAGCTTTATTTTAATTGCCTTATTAATAACTGTTGTCAACAATCTCCTTGATCATCTCCTTGGCCTTGTCAAATTGTCCATCGTACATGAGCTCCAGTGCCTTGCCTGTCATCTGGTCTGTATCTGTCGCAGAACTTGTAAAGGGTGCAAAGGCCTCTTTCCACTCGGTCTCACAGTCCTTTGCCCGCATGCGTTTCACGCGAACCAGCACGCGATGATAGATGGATGCAGATGGTTTGAGTCCGAGCTGAGTGAGATCCTTGAGAAGGGCAAGTGCTGTCTTGAAAAAGTCGTCGGTTGTCGTCTGCTGGTTGAAGAGGGCACGGTAAAGGAGAAAGTAGGATTGGTTTGTGAGGGTAGGTGAGACTTTTTGCCAGAGGTCGGGTGTCTCACGATAGTGTTGGTAAATGTCCAAGAGAGCTTTGGAGGCAGCTGGCGTTGGTGAGATGCTGTAGGGTGTTAAGAGATTGTGTAGTTTTAATGCCGTCTCTAATTGTTGATGGGTTGTTGCTGTGATTTCCATGATGGTGTAGGGTAACTGTGAGTCTCTGTTGATATAATTACGTTTACCAAATAATTCGACAATCGTACAAATCGATTCAGCAGCACTGTCCAAGCCTTTGTTGGCAATGAAGCAATTGATCAGTTCTTGAC
>JXWR01003401.1_pt1 | contig 16188 bp, 11 predicted proteins | sample 315541 | NCBI WGS metagenome assembly JXWR01 (sample SAMN03273951, study PRJNA271842) | soil metagenome | isolation source: rice field ambient CO2 | place: India: CRRI Experimental farm Cuttack,Odisha-753006 | collected 2013-12-17
GGGATCCCCCATTCCGAAAGGTAACGGGGCCGGCCCTTAGGTCCAAAGTTGTATGCCACTGCTGTGGTGCCGATAGATTCACTACTAAAGCCCCGTTATCGGACATTGCAGGCTTAGCATCTATTTTTCGTATATCGCTCCACCACACCGAGAAGAGGTATGTGTACCTCCAGCAATAACAAGAATGGAACCATAGGCTCCTATGCTGGGAGCATTTCGGGGTATAGGTCTAACCACCTCAACTCTCCGTTTCTGGCATGCTATAGTTCTTTTAGTCTCTCGACGACGGGAATGGGAGATGACCGGTAAGCCAGATGCTTCGCGAACCACCGGTACATTTCGTTGCACTTAAATCACCCTCGTTAAGAGGCGCACTCCGATACCATTGATGTCCAATAGCTTTGATAGTAATGGCTGGATCTACTAATACCCCGTCCATTGAGTATAACAGAGCAAACGATGGTATAGCAATGAACAAAAGAATGACACTAGGAAATATGGTCCGAATAATTTCGATAGTAGTTCCATGAACAATCCTTTGCGGGATTGGATTAGTTTGCTCGTTGAAATGCCATAAAGCGCGAACCAACATCCGTGATACGAAAACCAAAATCAGAATGAGGAAGAAAAAGATATCGTGATGTAAGTCAATGATTCCTTGCATCATAGGTGTTGCAGCGTCTTGAGATCCTAATTGCCATGGTTCCGCAGCATCACAAAGAGCGATTGTGAGGAATCGACATTCTAATGAACGAAGAATCATTGGAATTTCCCATCTTTTTTAGCTCTGCTCCTAGAAAGGAGACTGATCTTGACGTCGGCGTTGGTTTTTCCAACGAAAAACGAGAACATACTTTCACGAACTTCTAATCCAAAATGCTAGTTGCCTTGTAACGCATACACTGGAGCGTTTGTCCCATCGACGAAGGCCAATGAGACTACTATACGCGTTTTCCGAGGAGCAACATGATACTTTCTTTGCCGTTGGTTCCCAACTCTCCTTCCTTTTAATTTCCTTCCTCCCTTAAAGCTGAATCTCACCATTCGAGAAGCTATGGAATCGTCGACCCCCTTACCAAGTAGACTATGAAGTCACTTTCGTTTTTTTGGTTGTGTATGCTATGTGTTTGTGCCCCGTCATCTACGAAGTAAATTCGACAAGAAAGCTATCCGATGTATATTCGTTGGATATGATAATGAGCGAAAAGGGTGGAAGTGTTGTGACCCGAATACGAACCCTTGCTATACATCCCGAGTGTGGTCTTCGATGAAGCATCATCTTGGTCCCAAGCTGTAGTATTGCCAGATTCTGGAAACTTAGAAACTAGCTTGCAAGAAAAGCTAGAAAAGGAATTGCGGCCGCAGACATCAGCTAACCTACTTTAGTCGACTTTCCCCTTCCCGTAAAGTGGATCTGCCTTCTCCCGCTCAATAACACAGCTATTATCGTATCGCAAGCAGCAAGCGCTAAAAGAGAAGTGCCCAGCACTAACGCTATAAGAAGACCTTATCATGGGGATGAGTCTACTTCTTAGCTGCTCTTAAAGTTAGCGCTTTATGCTATTCAAGAAGGACTATAACACGAGTACTGCTCTCTTGCTCTTTCCTACCCTATAGAGTCAGACTAGACTTCCTTAGAAGTGATCCAAGGATCTCCCCTACTGTCTCTAGTCCCGTACTGACATAGTATAGTCTATTGATACAGTATCCACCCAGGCTCAAATCAAACCTGATTTAGGGTATGGAAAGGGAAAGGCACGTACACTTATTACTCGCCTGTCATAAAATAAAGGTCAAAGCCTGATAATAAATCAGGATGTCGACTTCTTCCTTTCTTTTATGATTGTCCTTGGCAAGGAAGTTCTGATCATTGCATTGGCATTCCATGTTTGCAGGCAGCTCTTATTGAGCCGGGGAAAGCTACTTTACCCCGAAATGCAAGCACTAGGTAGGCCCTTTCTAGCTTTCGGAAGAAAAAAACGATGATGACATAGTTGTCAGATACGCTTCTGTGGATGAAATAGTCGAGGTGGAATGTTTTTAAGGTTTGTCTTGACGATAGCGGAAAAGGATGAAAGCTTGATTCTTGGGATCGAGAAATGGCTTTTTTCATTTGGGACTGCCCTCTTCCAACACTAATACTATTAAGACTAAATCAGTCTATTGGGAACTAGAGGAAAGAGGAACTCGGGAACAAGAAGGTAGTTGGGGCTAAGCATGAGAGTAGTTAGCCTGAGATGGGTGTTTAGAGACTGGTAAGATATACGTATTTAATAGCTAGTTACGTGGACCTATGTTGTTTCAAAGCAGCTAGGTTTATGCCAGGGCCGGGAAAAGCATTCACTTGTAACCAAAACGGTTATTTCAAGAAAGGATACTCACACACTCCCTTTTGCTTCTTCTTCGCTTATCCAGTGGTGGGTCTCATCCTTGTCTTTCAAGCAAATATCCAGTATCTTTGTACCATAACCACTATCAATCACAGTCATAGAATGTTTCATTGAAGAATACCGAATCAGGTTATCATAAATCAGAGCCTGTTGACAATATACAGAGGTTCGAGTAGATTCATGAAGCTTACTGTGTAGAATGCTGGAATTTTCATTGCATTCAAAGCATTAGTTATAAAGCAGTTGTGTACAGTGTAGATAGGAATATTCCAAATCATACAACATTTTGTAACCCATGAAGCTAAAGAAGCATCCAGTTGATGAATGCAATTAGCGAAAGTGGCCCTCATACATAGATTTCAGTCGATCCCGACTTTCTGTAGGCAATTTCAGCGTTATTTGATGTCTCTTTTTCGTCTGACCCAAACAAACATTGATTGATTTCGATTTCATGTAGTCCTGCACTATAGTAATAGACCAACCTTCATAAACAACTGGTATATCTGGTATATCCATGTATCCTGCGAACCTTGTTGACTAGATTCATTAAGATGGAAACTTATTGTTCCAGTGGTATAAAACACCTGCAACCTGCTCTCACTACGTTTGATGATGAAATCTAGACTTTTTCGCACATCTTCAGATGCACTATGTTGTGTTTTCCCTCGGAAAGCAGTAGTTAGTTCAGTAGAGAATGCAATCCCGGGACTAGTTGATCGAGCAGTACTAGTGTAACGAATAGTTTGCAATGTTGCTTAGTGAGATGCTGCAGCCGGAAAAACGACTGCTCCCGGACTTGAGTTGTGAAGTGATAGCTCTCTTGGCGAAGAATGAATAGTAGGGACAGCAGGTAAAGCAGTTGGGACGGCCTGTGAAGCTTTCGCCCTTGCTTGTCTTGTCCCAAAGCCAACTCTTTCTTTTAGGCATGCAGGAAAAGCTGTTCCAGGACTACCAACCCCAGCTACTGATTTCTTATAAGCATCCCCCGACCCAGCGAGTGATTTGTAAAGTGCTTTTTCCCCTGTCTCCTAGGATACCCGGCTGGCTTGATTTGGTTGGTGGAATTGTTTCAGGCAAAGGAAGGATTCTATATGTACAGGGAAGCGCGGTACCATACTTAAGTGGGTGACCTTGCTTGGGAATTGCACTCAGAGGAATTCTGCCCGCTAGTTCGCTTTCATTGAACGAAAGAATTCCCTTGGATTGAAGTGAAGTGGGTGCATTGCCTGCAAATATGAACTTCTTTATTGGACACTAAAGGGATGAAATATCCTAAGCAATAAAGATGTTACTATTGATACTAGCACTAGTGGGACTGGGAACAGCTATGGTGAAAAAGACAAACATTCGGTAATGTATCTTGCAGGCTTTCTAACACAAATAAAATAATAAGTGAAGCCTACGCATGCATAAGGATTGAGGAGTCATATTACAGGTATGAGTGGAATTTGACCATATTCCCACAAGGACTTATAATAGGTAAACTAGGTATGGAGTATGTTTTTTTTTAACGGTGTAAGTTTTCCGTTTTTAACTCCTGGTACTGTGCAAATCCAGTAAGTTGCCCACATCCACAAGTCTTTTTTGTCAAGATATTGTTTCAAGTGTGGTGTCATAGTTTGATGGTGTTGCACCTAAGCATGATGCACTGCTGATGCACTAGTTTGGTTCATTTGTTAGACCGCTCTCTATATGCGTTCAATGAAAGCAGGATCACCGACTCTATGCCAAGTTCTCAAAGTGTTTTCTTATATAGAAATCACCAGAAAGCCCCGACCGACGTTCTTTATTTATAGAAGTAATAGTAGCCAAAAGTGGGATGATAACCTTTTTCGACACCAATCGGGCTCTACCTTCCTTCTTTCCCTCCTCGGCCTCCGCCTCTGCCGGATCGAGATAGATGCCCATCATGCCCTTTCCTTTCCTTCACCAGTAAAGTAAGTACTTCCCATCCTCGTCCCTGAGCCTGGTGTGGATGATTGCTCTTCAAAAAGAGAGTGAAAAAAGCATCAATATGACACATCAGCCAATACATGAAAGCACAAAGCCCCACGATCATTTAGTGAAAAAAATATGTATCAGCCTCCCAAAAGAAGTTGATTTTGTCGAGTTAAGACAAAGAAACCGAAAGATTTACAGAGGAAGAAAAAGCATATCGACACGGGCTCCTACCTATTCTGGTGTTTACTTCATCATAGCTTGAAAAGATGAGTGCTGAAAACAAGTCGTCTTCCGTACACCTGGTATACAGTGAGTACAGACTGAGACGTCATACGCAGAGACTGATATGGCCGGTAATAGACAACAATGAGAATAAGACGTAAGAGAGAGAACGGAAAGAATGAGCCGCCCCCACCGTTCACATTATTCACCGCTCGTTACATGTCTTGAACTTCCTCATTCGAAGCCTGAACCTATAGGTTCGTTCCATGTCTTCCACTCTATACACCACTCCAGGCCGCCAAGGTTTTACTTTTCACATTATTTATTATAGGGAGGCCTTGTGGGATCTTTCAATTGGTGTACTGCTACTACCTTAATTCAACAAAGAAGCCCATTGCAACCAAAAATACATCGGTGCACGAGCTTTTTTCATTTCGAATAGAGCTTCGTGAGATGAGAGAAATCGAAGTTGAACAAGCGTATCACGTAGCCACAGATGATCTTGTCTCTGCCACATATCCTTTCTTGGAACAAGGCGCCTCTTCTAACTCAGTCGGCTAGCGTGCCTGGGAGGGAGGCAAAGTCGTACCCGAAGAAAGTCTATTGAAGAAACTTGGGAAGTTTGCCGTTGGACACTAACGGGAAACGCAAAACAACTCTAGATACTTGAATGTGAAGACCAAAAATGCCGAACATGCATTCTTTTCTCGGTTGCGGTGTACTTGGAGTGAAAAGAGGGAAGAAGCCGGAAGAAGAAGCCCCCGAAGAGATAGATGGAAAGCTGTGCATGAGATGTGCTTTCTAAAGATTGTTGGGTATGTCTTGATGAGGGGGTTAACCAAGGATGTCAATCACAGGTTTTTGGGGTGGAAAAAGTGAGGAAGTGTGTGGGGCGGCGGCACCTCCTGATGAGCAAGGAAGGCTCTCTACTGGACTGGAAAAGTTGTTGACACCTAGTAGCGAAGAACGAAAACATAGTAGATTTTTTCCCTTACACCTTCACCTATGCACTATTCTCTACTGTTTTAAGCATATGTGCTTGGGTAACTTGCTATAAGAATTCTTTCAAGACTTGAAGCCTATTTTCTCTTTAGGCCCAGAAAGAAGATTTCTTTTCTTTGCTAATTCCTCTCAATGAAATTTGCCATGTTGCACTAAGTTACTTACGGATGTATGCATGCAATCCGGGAACACTTTGGGGTGAACACCCATCCGAACAAGTAGGGTCAATAGTTCAGCATTTAGGCCGTAACATTTAGCAAAAAACTAATCTTAAACCCAACAAGTGCTCTCCGAACCAAGCTAGATAGTCTCCTATCACTAGGCTCACCAACCAACCTGGACTTAGATTCTTTCTTATTATTCTAACCGGATATCAAAATCATAAGGATTGTTTCCAGCCAAGAGTTCCCATATGACATAAGCGCTCTTGGGTGGGGTGGGCCCTCATTCGCCAGGTCTTTGAGTGCCCGTCGTACCACGTGGTTGGTACACTAGGCTGATAGAGACTTTACTTTAAGGATCTGGCACCTGCGCCCGACTCGGTCTGCCAGTGAATTTTGGCTCTACGTCCGGTCGGGTATGTTCGCATTCGTACAAATGGAAGGCATCGCGTACGTTAACCTTCCTTTATTGGGCTGGGCCATTCCATCTTTGAGAAGGGGCCCAATCTCGTATTTGATGGTCGGCGTGGCAATAGGCTTCGCTTCGTAGACTGGTTTCCCAGCCGTTGCAAAGACTTCGCGAGAACGGTCAGGGGCGCGGATTCGCCAAGCTAGGGCAAACAAAGCCGTCCGGCCCTACCAGATTAAGAATGCGAAGGCCTTTCCTTCGAAAGGAGAAAAAAAAATAGCTATGCTATTGACCGACCCTTTCGTATTTACTTCGAATCAATAGGCCTATCATTTTTCATGAGGCGGGCCAAATAGAGAATGAAATGCAAAAAATAGGGGAAGGGGGGATGGTCGCGCCTTTGATTTTGTTTAAGGGCTGCTCGCCTGACTAAAGTACCAAAGGTTTTCACGGCTTCCACCCCTACCTTAGAATCTAAGCCCTTTGAAGCGCCAGTAGTTGTAGCTGTGGGTAAGGTTTTCGTTCAACTCGCTCCGGGTTCCGATCTATATGACCCCCAGACAATACAAAGTACACCTCTTCCGTAGAGGCAAGCTGGTAGTAACCTAACCTTTTAGAGTCGGGGGAGCCGAGCCCTTAACTCTATCAATAGAAAAATCTTCGTGCGTGGCGTGAGTTGGAATCCTAGAAAAGATCGATTGAGACTCCCTCCCCGGTTCCACGAAGATCTCTACGTACTTGTCTAGTCCAGGACAACTGGGATCTTCCGGTCTGCGTGCGTGGGAGCAGCTGAAACAAAGAAGAGTCTGGTCCGCTCTTCATTCAGGCCCGGCCCGCCCATCTGCTGCTAGGTCCGAGAATGGCGCCAGGCGAGGGTGCCGCTATGCCCCGCAGCTCTGCTGCGGCCGGCCCCCAGACTATGCAAAAGAATCGAGGCCGGGGGATGTCGTCCATCAGGGCCCCCGCCTTACAAATGGGCCGTCCCCCTTAATGAATCGAATGGTCCTTCGACCCTCGTTTGATTCCGACGGCCGGCATAGATGAAATCCCATGAGACCCGCCCACTATTACTACAAAAAAGCCCTGCCCCTGGCACCTTCGCTAGACGGAGAGTAAGCGACTTCTATTAGCACCGGACCGTCGAGTCGAATTGATCGTGTCATGTGCAACGTCCATCAATGGTGGTTCATTAATGTCCATAGATTTAGACTCCTTCCCCCCTCCCTTATACGCAAAAGATCGAGAGGGGCCCAAACCAAACCGAGAACGTAAACAGAATTCGACTCACTCTCGTATGGCTCGCCCTCGAGCCCTGGGCGAGTCGGCCGGGTCTTTCCCTCTTGTTCTGTTTCCGCCACGATAAAGACGCACGGAAGAACTATGGTATGCCCAGCGCAGCGCGTGGAGGATCCGTTGAGAGTGTCCCTTGTCTCGGTAGGGAACAGTACCTATTGTCTTGAAAAAAAGTCAGTGCTACGGTCCCCTATTGTTTGATCCAATATTGACCGGTGCGGATCACGTTCTACTACCTCCGGTCCGTGGTTCGACCTCCCGTAGTGGTCCTTGCTTTTCTTTTTGAAAGCTCCGCGGGGCCAATTTTTCGTACTTGCTCAGTGTGCCCCCCTTTCGTCGAGTGCCCCGCCCGGTTCACAGGGCTGTTGGCCTACCAAGCAAGCACTTGCCCGCAGCTCCTGCCGCCTGCCAAGCGGGCTCCGCGCTCGTTATCCTGACTGTTCTCTCTGCTGGGCCCTTTCCTATTGCTCTAACCATAAGCTATGGCAATTCCAGCTCGCACCCACTCTGGCCCGCCCAGCGAGGCCTGAGTGAGCTCAGTGGTCAGCCCCTGACGTTAGGGGTCTTTCGCTTTTGCCAGATCTATAGAGATATTACGAGTCCTCCGTCCCAGATTCCCTCGCCGCGGCCATCTGGTTCACCGGTACTACCAAAAAGTCTCATGCTTACGTTACTGTGACTGATATATAAGTATGATCCCGGACTACGAAGACCCAGTCGTGCTTCTGGTTTCCATTCTCATCATCATATTGAAGGAAACTCCTCGTGCTCTGCCATAAGAACTTGGAGTCCGTATCATGGTGAAGGTAAGGTAACGCTGTGATTCTTGCTCAAAAAACTGACCGAACACGTTCGAGTTATTGGCTCGTCCGACCCGGACGCATTCATGAGTCGCTCGTTCAACTGTCCCTCGGAGACACGGTCGAGAAGTGCCATGCATGGTCGCCCCCCCCCGTCCTTTCTTTCTCTCGGTCCCACCAGGGCGGGCCCCTCTGGGGTAATAAAAAATGGATAAAAAAAGGGGACTTCTGCTACGGGCTATGCCACCCATTACTTATGAGGGAAGTCGCATCCGTCCCATCGCAAGCACCTACAATGTCATGATCACATTGGTTTACCCTTTTTTGGTAGTTCAACGGACGGTCGCCCCTCCAACAAGAAAAGGTAGAAATATGGAAACTTCTCTGCCATTTAGATCGGAGAATTTATAGAGGAAATCGGGTTTTAAATTTCCAGAAACCACACGATTATATAGCCAAAGGGAATACGCCGCGCCTAAAATCATCCCAAGCGCTGCTAATGTGGCTACTAAGCTATTTCTTTGGAAAGCTCCTACTAAGATTAGAAATTCCCCAATAAAGCTGCTAGTGCCGGGTAAACTCATATTGGCTAAAGTGAAAAAGAAGAAAATGGTAGAGAAATTCGGCATGGTGCTCACTAAACCTCCATAATATCTAACAAGTCGAGTCTTATGTCGGTCATATAGAACACCAACACATAGAAAAAGGGCTGAAGAAACCAGTCCATGACTTAACATAAGTAAAATGCTACCCCCAATTCCCTGTATGTTCGATAGAGCCTAATATTCCCCCAGAGTACGCCGCTTACCCTCCGAACCGTACAAGATAGTTACCACCTATCATACGGCTTTCTAACTCCACTTCTTTTCTGGTCGTTCCGCTCTGTCGGATCGATGGTAGTCTCAGAGATCTGGTAACCTCCGACATTTTTTACAACACGCTTCCTGCTTCCGTTTTGAGTTGCGCATCTTTCCCCCCGGGGCATACTATACTATAGTATCACATCGTAGACCTCCACCCCAACTCTATCTTCCTTATCAGTGAACCGGAACATAGTGCATAGGTACTCTTCGATGCTGCGAGGACGAGACGAGGTGACATACTACGATCACGCACTGAAGTTCTGCCCTTCGGCTCGGCATATGGAACCTCTCAACTGCTCCCTCGGGATAGGTAGGCCCATCCCCCACCCCCCTTTCCCGAGAGGCGGCCGGGCTGTGTTTCCCCAGCGGCCACCCAGTGGCGGCAGAAAACGAAAAAGGGTGGGCTCCGCGCGGTTCGCGTTTTATTGTAAAGAGAGAGCTTTTCATTCTCTTATAGAAGCCCGCGTCCACGCGGGTAAAGCCCAGCGAAGCTGCAGGGAGCACTGAGCAATGGGGGGATGAGGGCGACTCCGCCCACGGGTTGGACCACACCACAGGCAAAAGTCCTTCCACGGCAAGAGAAGGGTGACCGGAACAAGAAAAGGGAGCTAGTCGTTGGAGGGAAGACAAGGCTCGTTCCGTGCGACTCCACAGAAGAGTACGCGCGCTAGAAAAGGCAGCCAGCTTAAAAACGCTAGCTACTTTTTTTTTAGCCTTATTTAGTTTGGTTGCCTACGCTTGCTCCCCGGCGCGCTACGGCAACACCCCCTGCTTGCTTCTTTCTGTTCGACGCGGAGCTCGCAGCCTCCCCACCCTTGCTTAGCGTTCCACTTGTGATCCTGGAGGATTTGGAGAAATGCGCCCGACCATGAAGAATGGATTTTTTCTTATCTTTCATGTGAACGGCCCTATCTTGTAAAGAATGGTTTTTCGTGCTATAGACCACGTTGAGAAAGACCAACCAACAACACAAATAAAGCCCGTTCCATTTGGGTACCTCGAAAGGGAGGTGCTCTTTATGATGCTACGGACGGCTGTCCGAAGTGCATGCAATGACGGGCTCGGATAGGATAGGATTGTGCGCGCCGGGCCCTTCGGGTGTCCATATTTTGGCCGACCTTAGCGTAGGCCCCTATGTTATGCGGCCGTAATATTTTTATAACTTCCACCGCTGTTACGCCAGAAATCCAAGGTTCCACACGAGCTCCTGTTCTGCGGCGTGGTGGCAGGACCGCTAGGGGATTGGCTCCGGGTGTAGGTAGGGTCAAATCCGCAGGGGTCATGCAAATACATAGGCCCCTTCCCTTCTGCCGAGTTGTTTAGAAGGCGCTTTCCGTTCTACGGTCCCTCGGAGCGAAGGGTTAGGCAGGTAGTACGGGCCCTCTGACTTCCAGCTATGTGCTGTGTGCGACTCCCGCGAAGCGAATGAAGGGAAGCTCTTCGAGCTTTCTCCGCCTGCGGCTTATGTAGTGGTCGGCATTCCTACGTGCTCCGACTGATCCCCACAGGAGATTATATGAGGGGTCTTGGAAACTGTCGTGACGCTTTGGTGACGAAGGTCACCGGGGTGACTATGGAAGGATTCCGTGGTAGTCTCTGACTCCCTCCAACTCAATCAATATCAAGAACATGTCGTGAGCATGGGGGTTTGGCCGACTACTAAACTATACTATTGGCTAGGGCTAGGCTAGTTATAGCTTCTATAGTGAGTGGCCCTTCCGCTTTGATCTAGTTGTAGTTTGTATTGTACTAAATTGAACACATATCAAAGAAAGGCGATCAATCAATAAGTAGTTGCCCTTCTCCGGCCTGGGAAAAGCAGCGAACTCGTTAAACTAGGGGCTTTTTTATTCATGGCTGTTGTATTGTATATTGTCGGGGGAAGCTACTGCTTCTACGACAGCTCCGCTTCCTCGTCTTGCTTCTACTTTGCTTGTTTGCGCGAAGGCTTAGAGTCCTTTTCGCTAGGTCCAAATTCGTCAAAGCGAAAGATCAGATCCAACGGAAATCCCGCATATTGAGCGCAGCTGATATGTGGCTACTAGGCGCGATCATCTCACATGCCATAAAAAAATACTTCTTTTTTTTATGGCCCGTCATATAAAGATAGAATAGATATGGATAGAGAGACATTCTATTGAATCGCGAAATGGCTCGTCGATCCAAATGAATCATTCTTCTGGTCTCTCTCTGCCCCCCGCCCCAAAACTGACCCACGACACTGCGCCCATTCGTTTCGCGCGCGGGAAGGCAACGAAGTTCTGTTCAAAAGACCGCAGCGGAGTGGAGCAGCCGCGACACGAAGTTCCTTACCTTAGCTGGATCTCGCTGGTGCCACCTAAACGGTAGGTATAGGCGGCGGATGTCTGACGTTTGGAGTTGTCGTTCGTGCACCTGTCCCCAATAGAAGAATGAGTGATCCCTTCCCCTGCGCTGCGGATCATGGCCTTACCACTAGGTCCCCGATGGCCAGCGGGGGATATTCGGTAAAGCAGCTCACGTTCGTTTGCGCTGCGCGTTCCCGCTGGACCGGACACGTGTTAGCTGTAGGAAGTATGGTTACGAAAGTGACTTCGGTTCGCCAGTTCAGGCTCAACTCCTCGCTTTACGTTAGCGGACTTACAGGTCGGGCCGGGGCTCCACGCTCTTTCTTTCTGTGTGGGACGATGCCGGGGAATGTGTCGAGGCGGCGAACAACAACAAGACAACTAACTACATTTGCTTTTTCCCCCCATGAGATGCGCCAGTGCATTGGACCGATGGATAATAGAACTGAGCTGGCCAAAAAAGCGCTTGGGCGCTCTACATACGATGTAGACTCCATCAGATACATATCGATTTCTTTCTGATGGATCCAGAATAGATAGATATCTTGTATCATCAATAGATAGAAAGAGGTCAACCCTTATTATTGATAGATTCCCTTTCGATCTATCAGAACAGATCAGGCCATCTATATCAATCGATTTAAAAGGTTCATCTCGCTTTTCGGTCATTTCAGCCACGCTATAATAGCCGCCACAATAAGAAAGAAGCAAGCGAAACAGCTAGAAGCGCTCGCTTCGCCGCGCCCAACAATTCTTATTCACGGGAACCGAAAGATTCGATTCGGACTTCGTAGAGCCGGTGCTGCTGCTGTCTGCGTAGGGCCGTCCCCCACTCCCGCCCCGGGGCGCTAAGGGGTTTTGTTTTAGGAACAGACGGCGGTGTTTTGCTGACGCCTCGAATCGACGCTTTTGTTGCGACATGCTAAGTTTTCCCCCCTATTGCTAGTAGGTTGATGGGTCGCACGCCCGGCACACATGTTTTGGCCTTGCTTGTGTGTCCATAACTCAAAATAGGTGACCTAACGGCCGCCGCCCGACTAAACATACCAATAGTCACCAAATTCATATGGGCTACTGAGGAGTAGGCAATGATCTTCTTAAGATCGATCTGTCTTAAAGTGGTCAAGGAAGTATATATTATAGCAATCGCGCTTAGAGTATAAATGAAAGGAGTGAAACAAAGTGTCGCTTCGGGAAACATGGGTATTGAAAATCTTAAAAACCCGTAGGTTCCCAATTTTAAAAGAATTCCTGCCAAGATGACGGATCCAGCCGTAGGTGCCTCTACATGGGCTTCGGGTAACCAAATATGAACTGGTACCATAGGCACTTTGACGGCAAAAGAGGCGAAAAAAGCAATCCATAGAAGGATTTGGCGCCGCTCACTAAATTCTGTGGTTAATAAAATTTGTAAATCGGTGGTTCCTGTTTGGAGAAGAATCAACAGAATAGCTAATAGCATAAAAACGGATCCCAGTAAAGTATATAGGAAAAACTGATATGCTGCCTTGATCTTTCTTTGTCTCGAACCCCATACCCCTATAATGATGGTAGAGTCAGGGGTGGCCCCAAAGCGGAATTGACCGGTGGTGGTTGGTCGAAGCTCCAGTGGGTAGCCACTCCCTTCTCAGGGAACCGTACGTGAGACTTCCGCATCATACGGCTCCGTCCCGAGCTTCCGTCGTCGGCCCTTGTCATTAGACCACTATGCTTGTCTTTTCCGCCTTGACTCTCGAATCTTTTGCTTCTCGGGTGGTGGCGAACCATGCTGCTTGCGTAGCGGGAGATGCCCGCCCGTCGGGCCCGGCCTGCTTCCTGCCCGAAAGAAGGCTAGCAGGACTAGTGGTAGGGCCGTCAAAAACCCTACCTTTCGAACCCGCCCGTTCGTTATATCTAACGATAGAGAGATCCGTGAAAGTCATTGCCTTATGTTATGGTCGCCCCCCGACTGACGGCCTTTACGCAACTACGACTACTGTGATGTGAGCGGTTCTATTGGTTTGATCTTTCCGGCCTCCACTTGTACGAAGATGCATGCATAAAGGGACCCGCCCCTTTATTTATCTTTATTTTCTTTATTAGGACAGGACCCTACCCTATTCTCGAACCCTCCGCCGAGCTCTACCCTGCCCGCATTTATTTGGAAGGGGGCCAAAGAAATGTCTCCACCTGCTGCCAACAGTCTTTCTTCGGAATTCTACTGAACGGGTCGATCCTCCCCCCCCCCCCGTTTGTTTTAGCAACTTATCCTAAGGTCTCTTCGCCAAGAACTCTCCGGCAACGACAGAGGAACTAACCTGCCTGCTGTGGCGGGGCGGCTTTTTTTTAAACAATAAGACCTGGACGATTATCCCTACCCTCGGTAGCTTACGAGTTTACGTCCATCCCTGGTCGGGTACAGTTTCCTTTATTTTTATCCCTTGTAGCCGTTACCCGAATTCGCGCAAGTGTGTCCACACCCCCCCCTGACTTGACGAGGAATCCATTCTCGCGAACAAACACACCCCCTACACACACCTAGGAGCACCCCTTCCTGCATATCCATACAAGACCTGAGTAGGCGGGTCGAGGTCCTACGAGGTACCCACTACTCGGAGTACCCTCCCACCAAAAAAAGATGTGTGGTTCGGTGGTTCGACCAGAAATGCTATGCTTACGCACAAGACTACCCCTCTTCCCGAAAGCTTCGCGGGGACCTTTACTACTTTACGACGACGGGGGACCGCCCGTAGGGGGTTTACTGCACAAGGCCCCTGCAGAGGAAAAGCTTGATCCCAGCGAATAGAAGATGCTCAGCTCCGCACAACATAGGGATTGGCACGCTTTCGGAAAGAACATAGAATAGTAGAGGATCCAGCATGCAGGACACGGCGATCATTAGAAATTCACGAATTAGAAATGCTGTAATATACTCTTTCCCAAAACTTCTCATACCAGACCAACCCACTGAAATGCAAATAGGGATCAGAAATGTGGTCAATATCACGAAGAATAATGAAAGACCGTCTATACCCATATACAAATGGATGTTTTCATAAGGAAGCCATCGAAGGCTTTCCACAAATTGAGATTTGGCCGTAGAAGGATCGAATTGTATCCGAGGAACAAGGGGATACAAAAAAGTAATAAGAGAAACGCACAGACCAATCAATCGTATCAGTCTTATTGAAGAATTTGGAATGAAAAGAAGAGTAATGCTTCCTAGCACGGGACAGAGAATAGGACCACTTAGATCGAAATAGCATTCACAGAAATGTTCTAACATAGAGTAGAATCGAACATTGAAAAGATTAGTTGACAACAGTCAATCAAAAAAAAGATGGGGCGCCAAATTACTAAACAATAGGGGTCTTTCTGTGCAAGTCAGCTGAACACCGTAATTGATGAGTGAGTAGGTGGGTTAGGCGCACCCCTCGCCCAGTGGGAAGTCATGAGGCTAGCCCCCCTGAATGAAGAAGTAGTGGGGCCCCCTGCCCGCCCACGTATGCGCCTTTATTTAGATTCTAACTAAATATTATACTGAACTTTATCCGGGAATCTTTCTAAAGAATCCATCTGGCAAAACGCAATTTGTCGATTTCAATCTAAGGTGCACCTTGCCTTTTTCAGGTAGCTTTGTTACGCCTATTCAGCTAGGTGGGGCATTGGTCATAGCCGAAGTCGAAGGGCAAAAATAAGGTAATGAGATGATGGTGCCATCAAGAAGTTTTCGACGAACGTAGTAGCGGCCAAAAATGAAACTCTTGCATGAAAGACCGGACGCAAGATGAATGGCGTTGGGGTTTTTCAAATGAAACCCGTGATCAGAAAGTCACCAACGGAGCCATACAATCTATCTAGTAGTGTGCCATAGCACGGTATAATGGTCAACGACTTTGATTTGTTCGTACCATTCTGTCATCGATCACTGCTGGGTCGGTTGGTGAGTCACCCAAAAAAAGCATAGAAAAAGGTCAAGCAAAATGATCAGCGGTCTCATTTATGCTATGCCCTGCATCGTGTTCGTGTGTGTTTTTGAGCTTTCTTAACTTTCAGCGCCATGCGCTTTGCTCCGCTTTATAGCATAGAGAGACCGACCGTTGTCTTGAGAGTGAAAAGCAAGCGATAGAAAAGATAGTCCCTCGCGCGAACTACTATGGTGAGATCATTAGTGAAAAAAGGACCAACGACAATCAAATCCTAAAAGAGAAGGAGGAGTCAGTTTTCTTTAAAGATCGAGGTGTCAATAGGACAGGACAATTATGCCATTCGGAAGAAGTCTTATACAGAGGGAAAGCCTGTTACGAGTAAGTGGAGAGGAAAGATCTCCAGAGATTCTTATCCAGTGGCTCGACCAGTAACCAAGGTCGAAAACTCGACCATGGTTTCCCGGTAGAACCCCATTTCGCCCAAGTTGTTGCGGAACCGGAAAAAGAAGCGGTTTTTCGCGCAGCTTGCTCATTGTGCTGGTCCCACTTTTCTATTTATTTGGCCGAAAAAGCATCGGACAGGTTGGAGTTCCAACCTTCTTGGGACTCCATGGACCAAGATCTGCTTTCATTATATGGGCAATACCAATCTACTAAAGTAGATCATATGGATGTAGAAAAAGCTTTAGATTTTGTGATGAATTGGAAACATCTCTTTTCCATTTCTATTTACCTAGTTCATATTTTTGTTTCGTGTGTTCTCGGGAGGAATTCTATCTCTAAAGAAAAAGTTTTGGAAGATTTTTTTAACCTCAGCCTAGCGGATTCTCCCCGTTACCTGGACCTGCCTCCCCCGCGCTCACACCTCACCC
>JXWR01002917.1_pt1 | contig 16156 bp, 4 predicted proteins | sample 315541 | NCBI WGS metagenome assembly JXWR01 (sample SAMN03273951, study PRJNA271842) | soil metagenome | isolation source: rice field ambient CO2 | place: India: CRRI Experimental farm Cuttack,Odisha-753006 | collected 2013-12-17
CCTGTATCAGACGGATTTACGGTGCTCGAGGAGAGGCATCCAGTAAAGTGATGCCTCATCTATAGACTACCTTCCAGGTCGGAGCGGATCAGTATTCTGCAAGCACAGTTTCTCTCTCGCTCCCTACATCTACCCGAAGATACGCTGCTCAATCGTCTACTACCGTATATTCAATTGCTAGAAGATATCAATGGTATTTCCTGCCTAGGACCTCGCTTTGGAAGATGATATCATCCACCACCGATGAACTCGATACTCGTGTATCCAAGGCTACCAAACCACATTTCCTGCAACAAGACCTGAATAAACGCCAGCAGAACCGAAACTTCAAACTATTTTCTAGCTGTCGCCGAACTGTGTCTATAGATCCCATCATGTGGCTACCTATGTCCAATGCAGAATGTAATCGCTGTATACGGTGAAGGTTAGGCTGGTTACCTGCTGGCAAGCTTAGACCATGTCCCAAGCATCCTACACAACACATCTCAAAGAATTATGCTATCGACGGCATTCGGAGCCTCAGAGGAAGAATACAGGATATTATTACTATTATTATGTGCCTTTGAGTAATTATATTATCAGGCTAGTATACGCATTTATGACATAATGACACTGGCTACGTAAAACCCCGAAAGAAAAATTTTAAACTTAAATTTTCTCGAAAAGATGTTGATACATGCTGATCCTCGTGGTTTAGGGTGACGATCGGTATAGCAATTGCCAACCTACAGTCTTTCGCATAAATGTACTATAAAGCAGCATAGTCGGTCGTCAAAATTAACATGGGGTATTCTATTGGAAAATGAAAGAGGATCACTGCTAAGCCTTCTAGTAAAATATAGCACAAAATTCCCCTCCGCCATCCTGCTGATCCACGCATAAACATGACAAATAGAGCTCAGCGCGGACATAAACGTAGTAATCAACAATGTAAAAATAATTAGTAAACTAATAAGATAAGTAACAGAATATGAACAAAAAGATTATAAATAAAATTAAATTTAGTAATATAAAAAACTAACATGGGGGTCCGATAAACATGAAAATATATAAAAAAAAAAAAAAAAATTTAAAATTGGAAAAAAATATTAGTAAATTAATCAGTAAATAAATTAAACAGAAATGTTCTCCCAATAACATAATAAAAAACAAAGAACAAAAAATTGAAAAGCAATTTCTACTATTACTGAAAAAAAAAATTTATTTTTTAGAAGCGTTGCTCTTTTTGCTATTTCTTCTACCCTTTTTGCCATCATCATGATCAGACCCAGTGCCATTTGGTGCAAACAACAAGCTATCAAATTGTGCTTTAGCTAAGTATTGAGCCATCACTTGTGAACCGGAAGATCCAAACGCACCGCCTAGCAATGATGCAGTACTACTAGCGCCGCTAGTGCCGCCTCTTACTTGACCATTCACTGACGAACGGTTACTAGCATTGCTATTAACGCTTTGTTGTTTGCTATGATAACCTTGAGAAGTTTTTCTAGGTTGGGCTTTTGACATCAACAAATTCTGCTGCAAAAAACCGTTTGGAGATGTGAAAGAATCCATAACCGCGCCAGAGTAAAATTGCGCATGCTGCTGAACGGGAGTATATTGTTGTGGTGGCGGTTGGCTGTAATTTTGATAACCGCTATTGCTGGCGGTTGCTGGCGATGCTGAAAGACCAGATGAATTAGATAAATTACTAGTGGACAATCTTCTAGGGGACTGACTCACCGGAATCTCTGATTTTATTTTTTGTGGTTTTTGCACCTGTTTCTGTGTTTTAGAACTCTCTGATCCTAACTCTTGCTTTTTTATGTCACTGTCTTCACTACTAGTTTCATTTGGTTGTTCAGGATTGGCCCCTTTCACTTTTTCATCAATTAATTGTGAAGTGATACCAATGGAAGCCAAAGCAAGAGCCTGTTTGTCGGTTATCTGTGAATCAGTAGATTTTCTTGGGGTACTTTGAGACGCTGATTCGGCAGTAGATTTGGCTTTCTCTTTGTAAGCATCAGATTTAATATTAATATTAGTATTAGTATTAGTATTAGTATTACTATTGTTGTTGTTGTTTGGACTACTGGTTTTATTGTTGTTATTGATGCTGTTATGGTTCTTGTTTTTATTCTTCTTCTTTTTCGGTTTGCTATTAACTAGTTTTGGGGGATTACCACATCTATCCTTCGCAAAGTTTATTTTGTAATGAGTATACTTATTACCAAATGATTGGTGTACAGAGTCTTTCTCAGGGCCATTGAATTCGTCAATAGCTTTGATAGCTGAGCCTATATTCATAAAATTAACAAATGCACAAAATCCGTCTTTGAAGAAGTTTATTTGTTCAATTTCACCCCATTTAGAGAAGTCATTTCTCAAAGTATCTTCATCAGGAACGACGCGAGGTTGGTTAACATTTAAGCCATTGCTTCCTTCTTCGTCATCGTCTTTCACACCAATATAAACATTTCTGCTAGCACCGACAGTAACAGCCAATGCAATTGAATTAGGCAAGTCGCCTGGATTTTTACCCCAACCAACTTTAATTTTTTTGTTATGAATCGTTAACCCATTCATATTGCTACTGGCAAAAAACTGCGTAGCAGAAGCAGCCGAAATGAATGTGATGAAACAAATATGTTTCTCTGAAATCAATTTAATAGCTTGTAAAATACCGCCTCTAACTACGTTACAAACTTCTTCAACAGTGGTCTTTGAAGACAAGTTACCCAAATAAACAGTTCTGTTTTCAGTTGGATTCAAACTGCTTATATTATGTAGCATTGGGGGATATAGATCAGAACCAGGTCCAGATGGTGCCGCGGTCAAAGTTTGAAAAGTCAGACTTAAATCACCAATCAGGTCATGCCTAACGTTCTGAAGATTTAGAGGCAAGCCATAGTCTGCCCTTATACCATTGAGAAGTAAGTTTTGCTGACTCAATGATTGGCCATTGCCAAGGAACTGCTGATGTGGATCGAAACTAGCAAATGAGCCTTGTGACACAACACCAGCATTTGAACTAATCTTATCTGACTCGTTTTCCAAATGCTCGTCAAAATCTGAAGTTTGGCCAAAAGTCTGCTCAAATTCATCATCATCAATTTTGCGACATCTATCTTCGGAATATTTGACTGTGCCCAAATGTTTTTTTGAATCTGAGCCATCAGCAATTTTGCTTTGATTAATTTTTACTAATTCTTTGTACAACTTAATAGAACTGACAAGATTCAAAAAATGAATTGTCATAATGTTCCGATCCTCATTTGTATTAATCAAATCAACTTCGCCATATCCAAGTCTAAGTTTCTTTTCCAAATTCTCGTGGTCATCGTTCAATAAATCGAATTCAGTGAATTTGTATATCTTAACGCATCTAGTGGCTTTATTGACCTCAATTTCATATTCTAAATCAACATAATCATCAGGGTTTTCAGTCTCTCCATCGACATCGCTTTGTATTATATATTTGAGAGCAGTAGCGTTCTGATAATCATCTTTGATATCATAATCCACAATTTTGTAAGTTGCATTTGGTGATTCAAATTCTTGATAAAATTCGCTAATATATAAATGCAAATGATTAAGAAAATTATAGTGAGTTCTCTTATAGATAAACTTCAACTTAATCTCATTTTCAGTTGAAGTTGAAGAACTCTCCCTGGATCTATCATTTATTTCTTCTTCATGATCCATAATGTAACAAAACTGTAAGGGGCCAAATTTGAGGTAGTTCAAAAATTCATATATCTTAACTTTTGGATTAATGTGACGCAATATTATTGATTTTTTGGACAATGCTAACTTGTTCTCTGCCACTGTTACCGGTACATTTTCTAATTCAGGATTAGATAACGATAATGTTCCATGTGTTGGTCTACTTTTATGTTTTGATGATTTCAAGCCTTTGCGTTTTGTACGTTGCTCGTTACCAGATTTGGATGTTTTTGCTGAGACGTTTTGATTTTTAGACTTTTTGAACTTCTCATTATCTTCAACTTCGGTTGACAGTTTCTCGTCATCTTTTTCATCGCCTTCTGTCACAATGATATCCTCATCTGATGAAGATGAAGATGTTACATCCTCCTCCTCTTCTTCTTCATTTTCACTGATGGCTGTAGGTTTGTTTGAATTTGCCAACGCCGACTCTTTTAAGCCGCTTGATGTTTTTTCAAATCCATTTTTCCCAGCCTTTCTTCGATTCTTTGGAGGAGCACCGATAATTGGTGGTGCCGGGCCTGTTGCTGTCATATATTTACTTTGCTGGTAATTGGCGCCCGGACTCATTGTAGCAGTTAGTGGAGAATTGAATGATGATCCGATGAAAGGGGAAGACATCAACAAGTTTCGAGGCAACATCAGCGCTCCGTAGTTCAAATCAAATGGTGTTTGGGGAACGTTATCAAGTTGTTGTGAATGACCACCATGGCTATACGCTACTTGTTGATTGATAGGGGGTTGCAAATTGTTGAAAAGTGACCCCCTTGTAAGATTCAATCCATTCGAATTACCATTGCTGTGGGCGCTTGATGCGCTGCCATTACTGCTACTGACAGAAGATGCATTCCCATTTCCAATAGAAGCAGATCCAGAACCAGAGCCAGAACCAGAGCCGCCACCGCCTCGTTTAGATTTCAAGCTACTACTGACAGATCCATTACTGCCACTGCCAAAGGCAAAGCCATTCGCATTTGGTGATTTAAGCCCCATTGTTTGGGAGTTATGCTGCTGCTGTTGTTGTTGCAAGGCGTGTAACTGCAACTGAAACTGGTAGCCATTTAGTTGTGGTTGATACTGGGCGCCGTTAGCGCCGACAGAGCCACCACCGCCATTCATTTGTTGTAGCTGTTGTAGTTGTTGCAATTGATTTAGCTGCTGTAGACGGTAATTATTGTTATTGCTACCAGTACTGTTATTATTGTTGTTGTTGGAATCACCATTACTGGCCGCAGCCATCTGCTGTAGCTGCTGTAATTGCTGAGGTGTTGGATTTTGGAATCCCAATGCGTTGTAATTACTGTTAGGATACATGGCTTCTTTCTTAGTATCAACAAATATTTTCGAAAATTTCTATAATTGTGTAAAGAAACCTGTCTATATTTATAAAGTCTATGTGTTGGAGCACTTGATTGCAATTTTGGGCCACAGTGTAAGTAACTAAGCCACTGCTGTGTTTTGTTTTGTTTGTCTTTTGTTTATGTTTTATGTTTTATTTTGTCCAGTGAGACTCTGTGGAGCACAGAGAATGTTTAGCAGAAGGATGCTGGAGCAGGCTGTCACAAACGTCAAGCTTCTGGCGCAAGGGAGCGTATGAGTGCTGTTAAGTGGTGCTGAGAACTGGTGGGTGTGAGGCCTTTGCGGTTGGAGTGCAAAACGTGGATAGGAATGGAATGGATGGGCGTATTTCGAGTGATGGTTTCGCTGGCTTTTTCTGTTTTTTTGTGTTTTGCAGAGGAAAAAAAAAAATAAAAGTAAAAAAGTAAAAAAAGATCGGGAGAAAAAAGTGGAAGAAAATCGAGACAAAATCTATTTTCGGAAGTCAGCGCTCGACTGACACTTAAGCTACACTACATTGTGTCTACACTGTGTCTACAGACCATATGAGAAAAAGAAAGCATACTCAGCTATAGATGTTTGCCTAAGCTTGTAAACTGGGCAAGCATGAGCTTTTGTAAAGCCGCCTAGCCTTGTAGTTGCATCTCTTTATTTCTTATAGGAAACTCTGTCGTTCCTGCTCTTATTCCTGAGCGCGTCAATAGAGACAATTGGACGGAACGACAAGGCGCACTGCACTCGCTGTCTTTCGTTCTCTTGAGAGATTCATGATTGGCACGTCAGGTACAATTACAAAATGCTAGCACAGTCCACTATTCACCATAAGATCGTTTCACACACTGTCTATTCAGCTAAAGTCTCACTTTTCAGCTGCTAAATTACAATTTACATGATGAGTGCGGGGCCCCGGCCGCTTACTTGAGAAAGAGATTGTTCAACTATTACTAGTGCGTATGGATTGTTTTTGTTTTCTAGCTGCTATCCATACCGCAAAGACTAATACACGATCTTTATCTCCCTCTTAAATACCGTGCTTTTCCTGAAACACATATTCTATATAAAAGCAGGTCAAGCTCTGCCTTATCCGTGCTGTAGTTACACATGCCGTCAGAATCTTGCAGCTGTTGACGTACTTTCGAAGAGACTTTACTTGGAGTGACAAGCTTCGTGTAAATCCTTCCAAAACAAAGCATGAAATACAGACGCTAATTGCTCACCGGTAGTACACACGCACCATAATCAGCCATGCAGTCTGAAACATATTCCAGAATCTTGATCCTCACTGTTCGCAAGGACAGCTTTGTAACAAGAGAACTGTTTGCAACCAAAATTCATACTTCTCAATTTTTAGTTGGTTCTTGGCTCTTGTGAATGGGGCTTAGAATATACATCTGGCACTGTGCGTTTCGCGGATCTTTTACGGATAATAGCATATATCCGCGCGGTGCGTTTAGCAAACAAAGGTCGCTTTGGATCAGGCTGAAAAATAAGGTGTAGTCACAGCATCTACCTTCTTTCATCTTGAAATTAATTCACCTCCCCCTTCACAACTTGCAATTAAAATTGAGGCTATTTTTTGTTACTAGAAGTGCTATATAACTTGCCCCTTATCCACAAGTTGTCTTCATATGGGCAAAAAGCAGTAATTTCTGTAAGCCCTAAACTCAAAAAATCAACAAAAAGCGAAACAAAATGTATCTTGAATGAGAAACTGGCTAAATATATATATATATATATTATAAGAGATAAGGCTGGTACTAAGCATGCTTGACAGGGTGACATAAAAAAAAGCTAGTGCCGCAACAAAATAAAAATGAATAAAATATTTAAAAAGCTGAGAGAATAAGAAAATGAAAAATTATGACTATCAACTAAGCAGTCAGAAACCCGCACACCAGCAGATTTGTCATGGCGCTCAGCGCCTGTAGACTTAGTAACTGCTCAACTCTCCGTATTTGATGTTCCAAGTGAAATAATACAACAAAATACACAATGGTTGGCCAATGATGAAACTAATCCAAAAGATAGCATTCCCAATGGTACTATTTTCGCCTTGAAGTTTTTCAAGTGGGTTGGTTAATATACTCAAAGGTGACTGCACAAGGATACAGATAAACGAAATGCCCATGATATTGCCGGTTGGAACTCCAACAACAATTTCCTGCATTACCGCCATTATCAAAAAGATGAGAGCATTAACCTTATTTCCAGAAGAGCTTAATTGATTGCTAGTATTGCCATCGCCAGCGTTGCTAGAAATTGAGTGACGTTCACGGCTAATAATTAATGGTTTATAAAAATGTCTTTCGAAAAAATTGTAAAAAACCATATTCCATGTTTTCCAGTATGAGCTAACTGATCCAGAATTCCACCATTGCTCGTAAAACTCTCTATCGTCAAATTTTGTAACCTCTGCGATCAAATTTAAGTAATCATGGAAAACAAGGTAATATGTGATTAACCAAATTAAGATAGAAACATTCGCGAGCTTGATAAGAAACTCAATCAATTTAACTTGTCCGCTGGTTGTTGAAGTTGATGAGGATAGGGTATATGAGGATGATGATGAATGTATTCCAGCGGAAGTTGATGCAGGCCCAACACTTGAAGCAATATCGGGCGCTTGAAAGCCATGAGACAAGTTGAACGTATTCAAAATGGAATCCTTCAAAATAGGTATAGCATATTGAGAACTCAAATAAAAGATAACAGACATCAAGACTACAATCTCTAAGACCTTGTCAACACAGTATTTCCAGCGAATTTGCTTTGAGGTTGGATATACTGGCTGATAAACAACTGTTGGAACAACGGAAAAATACATGACGTCAGAAACGTTGATATTTGATGGGTAGAAATTGCCTTCATAAAACTTAGGCTGCAAATTTTGGTCCACAAAATCAATCTCTTTTTCTTCTTCAAAGTCTTCATCATTCTCTTTTTCTTCATTGTTGCTTCCATCGCTGTTTTTGCGCAACTTGAGAGTATTAATCGTCTCTGACAATTCTGATCCTGTCATTCTAACCAATAGTTCATCCTCCACAGTTTTTTTCAAATCCTTATTCTTAATGACATTGAAAGTACCGTCTGAGTTTATAAGTCTTCTTTTTTGTTTCAAATATCTCAGGTATTTTGAAGAATTAATTGATTTGAAGTACAATTCTCTAAGATTTCTGTTCGCAAGTGCGAAACTGATGACTTTGAGAATACTAACAATTGTGTGAAGTTCTAAAACAGTACCAAGAATTGGATTATAAATGAATTTAACAATTATAATATTATTGACAGCAAAGATGAGTGAGACGTTGGTGAAGTAAAACATCGCAAACATTGGCAATAGATAATTAGCTGGTAGTAAGTCATTGGTGAGCTTAAAGTTCAAGCTCTCCTTACCAAACCCTCCAGTAGGAACGCCTAAATACTTGTTTGAGTTCTCCGGACCCGTCCCATCAAACGATTCAGAATACTTGCTTCTAACAATAAAATTAAACTTTTTAACAGTTAAAAGATATAGGATTTTCTCAATGATGTAAGTGTATAAGTAATATAATGGAGTCAATGCCAAACATATAATGAAAAATTGAATATCCGTGTTGTACTTGAACAAGAAAATCGTGCTGTAAATAGAACTAAGAGTAAAATAGTTGTTATAATACTCAATCAAAAGACCAAAGTTGTTCAATACAAACAAAATCATCAAAAGGTTTTTCAAGCCAAATAATGAGATGATCTTTTGAGAATAAAATTGCGGCCCATCAGCAGTTGCATTTGTAGCGGATTTTGAGTTTTCATTACTATTTTGCCCATTTGGGGAAATATTATTAGCTCCATCAATAAATTTAATGCCCTTTGATGTTTCTGGAAAAACTTTCATCAATGATAATAATGAACGTTTAGATTTTGTGTGAACTGGTACACAGTGAGGATATTCATCCTTTATATCCTCAAATGAAGCGTTCGCATTTAAGTTCACTGCCGGAGAAGCAATAACAGGGCTGTATGTGGGCTTTACGGATAAACTCTTATTTCTGGAATGAAAATTAACTGACTGCGATCTAAAGTGCCGAGGTCCTGCCCTATTAAAGTTTGACTTTAAGTTAGGACTATGATTTTCAAAAGATCCAAATGGGTTGATTTCTTTTTCCTTGAATGATGGGCTATTAGCGCTTTTTGGAACTCGAAGACTATCAAAGTCTTTCTCTTTTTTTGAAACCACAGTGTCTAGTCCTAAACCAGTAGGACTTGCCGCGTGTGGAGAAAATGATTCGCTGCCAGAAGTTTCAATTGGAGAAAGCATCTGCTTAACTAGCCTCACGTTGTTGGTATCAGATCCATCAAACGCGGAAAATCTGTTGCTTTTATTCAATGGTAAGTTTGAGGGTCTGTTTCCGCTTCCAGTGTAATTAATGCTATGTCTCTTATCCATATTTCTGGTTCCAGTATTGTTACTGATGTTAGGTATATGCGTTTGCCTTCTAGCTTTAATGTTTGTTGTGTTTAGCATATTATTAATGGAGTTGTTAGTGAATCCGGCTAAGAGTAGGTTTTCATGTGTAAGAGGAGGTGTATTATCTTCTAAAGGCGCACCTGACAAAGCTGCTAATGCCTCATCATTATAATTTTTGCCGCTAGAACCGGATGGAGCGCCATTCTCGAGATTAGTAGTTAAATCTGTGGTTGTGTTTCCAGGAGAAATATTATCATGATTTGCAGGGTTAGTTTCTTTGGTTTTTAAGCTTGGTGACGGTTTGTTTGATTTATTTGCTGATTGAGATGCTAACTTGAGCATGTCTTCGCTTAGATCGCCATAATTTACAGAAACCCTTTTTGAGCCTGAGTTTGAGCGAATAACCATTTTGTCTGGAAAAAGCACACACAGCTATCTTAAGCAGTCACTGAAATCAATTGGTAATTATATATTTGGGGCTAGTTTGAGAAATTAAATGAAATTAAAACTTTTTGAAATGGTCTTCTCTTTTTGTCTCCTTCACCTTTTACTTTATTAAGCGCCCCGTAAACCAGTAACAAAGAGAACCCAGAAATTCAAACGAAAGTTCTTTTTAAGTGAATTGGAGGCCAGCTGATATCGTTCAGCAATTGAAATATGATATTCAACTGTATATGATATGTGTAGCGCGAAAGGTCTGGGAGGGGCAAAGAGTGCTAACAGAGTGTAAAAAGGAGGAAAGCGATAAGTAATTGGACAGCTATTGCAGACAAATCAAAGGAAAAAAGGCAGAAAATCCGGAAACAGGAAAAAAAGCGGGTAGTGCTAGATCATGTAGCTGTAAGCACAAACGCAGTGTCTGTCGCACCGTACCGCGCTTTCCTTCTCCGGCTTTTGCTCGCTTGGACTGTTCTAGGAGCGTCCACGGCGTAAGGAGCCACCAACTTTGTCTGGAGATCTCTGTTTAGCCAACTCTGTATATGTTGTGCTTGTTCGTCTGAAAACTGCTTCAAGGCAGTTTTGAGGATAACTAGAAGAGAAAGGCCCTATGTTGATAACTTAGCTAACTATATATAGTAGTCACGATTTTCACGTGAGTCTTTATCAAATTAATTGGAAATGTAAACAAGCCATTCCCTCCTAGTATGTCTTATACTTTTATTGATTTGCTGTTTCAGAGATGATCCTCGCGTTGTGCATCAGAAAGCTATCTTTTGGGTGTGGTTGTTATCGGTTGTAGTTTCTTTCGTGGCTGGTGCAAGTGTGGGTCAAATCATGCAAAAATCAAAGCTATTGATAATCGTTTAGGTTTAGAGCCTGTTAGGTTTTGGATATTGTGAGGTTTTTAGCTATAGGCTTTTAGCTATATTCTATCTGTGACTTGATTTTGAAGTATTAAAAAATTATATTTCAGTAATAAAATGATTCACCAAAAAAGGTCTGCGTTAATACTATTTTTTTTTTAAAACAGTGATAAACTTGCGAATAAAAAAAAAATATTTGTTAAGGTTTATTCTGATTTGAAGCTTGCTTTTTTAAAATATTATTCAATCGTCTCAAAATCTCAGACAAAATGATACGCTGTAAAAGATAATTTTGTAAAGACACAAAACAAAAGTAGGAACAACAAGTTGCAATAAAAATAGGAATAGGTTTTAAGAATTCAATGTTGCACTTGAGTTCGAGTGCAGTGTATTATGTTCCATAATAGTCACAATACCTACAAGAACATTGTATTTACTAAATAGATTTATAAAAAGGGATTTTTGGCACGATCTGTTAGCAGACTTCAAAAGGAATGGCACAAATAATACATGTGCTCTTTAATACTTCACACCTTCTGAGCCATAGTAAAAGTATGTTCATCGATACAAACCATAGTAAGATTGCCGATACTGTGGTTCGTAGCGCGATGTTGTTGGATCATGATATGCAGCGAAGTGTTAGGATCCAGTTTTCCGCTTTTGGTATTCGCGCTACTCTTCACCATTCAGAATTTAAGCAAGAACTTTCATGCTGGTCACCTCAAGACAGTACCTTGCAAATATCCTTACTAGAATATATACTTACAGAAGAGCACCTACACTCCCTATGCATTATCCAACTATGTTGTGTAGGTTGGCGGGTTTTGGGTTCCACCCGAAACCACAGCGCTTTTGTATGGGGCCACTTTTAATTAGGGTAAATAGCGCTGCAGGCGAAAGAAAAAAAAAAAAAAAAATTAGAAAATTGGAAAATCAAGAAAAATAGAGAGATTGCAGCCACTAAACGCTGTGTCGAAAATTTTTTTCATATAAACAGTCTCAAGGTCCTTGATCATTGTATGGAACAGCAGCTTGACCATCACTCAATTCACAAGCTATCTTTTGCTACTGCTAATTTGCCTCTTTGCATACGGTTCTCCGAGGGCAGATGTTTTTGCCGTGATTGATTCATCACCAGCGCTATACTCCCATCCCGAAACACAACAATTCTTTTTCTGCCTTCCTCACCGGGTTGTCACCAGAATATCATCGCAAAGATTTCACATACATACACACACACACACACACAGAGCTCCAATTGGCATATCCACATTAGATGATAAGGCTTCAACAGCAACAGCAAGAGGCTGCCTTATTATGGAGTTTACAGTTCACAGGGAGCAGAAATTGCTTGCTTTTCAACAACTTCATCTCCACTGGTGTTGCTCCCAGTTACGTCGCAAACCCCAAGTTTCCCCAATCGCATATCAGAGTGCCCAGAATCAATTCATATAAACTCAAGGACAAAATAAAGTCCACCAATCGATATAAGGTCAAGCTGCACAGTATAATTTTTACGAACACCGATGCTGCTCATGCGAGTCTTCAAAATCAGCCTATTCTCATAAATCAAATTATCAACCGCTTTTACTCTCGCAAATATAACTTTAATAGCCTTTTGAATAATGTTTACAAAACGGAATTAGAATTTCGAAAATCGCTCGAAGAAAAGCAGCCTAAGATAAAGCAACCAAATCAAAAAGCCAAAAATCGACGCAAAAATTCTATAATAAGGGCTTTAAAACCAAAAATAGGTAATCGCACGATCCCAAATTGGCACCTGTGGATGGCAAAAGTGCCCAATCGTGAAATTGCTATCCCATCAACATCAGTTCATCTCAGACGTCTGCGGCGAGAACGGTCTGCGCTCATACGGAAATTAATTAAGAACGACCAGTATGATGGTATAACTAGGCTACTTTGTGACATCCCTTTTGAGAAATACACAACCACAGAGTTGGCAGCCACAATTTACATTCTATCAAAAAATATAGACCAATTCAACCAAGCGACAGAGCTTGTTGCCAAAACTATAAACCTTTGTCCTGATTTGTTTTCCGATAAAGTCTTAAATGAAGTCGTTATGTGCCATCTTGCAAAAGACAATTGGCAATCAGCGTTGATGTTCTGGTCAGACTATTGCTTAAAGAAGCAAGGTAAGGTATTCCTACCTGATCGCAAAGCATATGGCGAAAAATTCGCCCCATTGTTAGCTATTGTCAATGAAATTGCCAAACTCGATGAGGAGCAGCTACGAGCTCAATTAAAATCATTGAAGGGTAGATTGACAATTTCTGCTCCGGAGAGTAAAGTGAATAGAAATACATCCGTACAGCAGCAGCGTGCCGATGAATTTTTATACACATCATTATTAACTGCACTCATGTTGGCCGCAAGATTCGAACGCCATTTTGTTTTGATGGAAAGATTGTGGCACTCAAAAGACCCTGATTATAGAACTTCTCAAGACTTGACGCTATTGATTCATCTGTATTTAGGATCAGGCATGTATCAAACTGCAGTTGAAGCATATCACAACAATCCAGTTTTGCAAAATGAAGATCAATTTGAATCCATCCTACGTTCATATGGGAGACTAAAAAATTGGGATGAGCTCAAGTCTCTCTTTGATAGTTTATTCAACTTTGATCAGCTACCAAATATGACCCATTATGGATTTGTCATGTACGCACTAGCAAGAAACGGCTACTATTCCAAAGTTCAAGCTTTGTATCAGCAAATCCTTGAACGCAAAATGATTCCTTCAGTCTACGTCTATGTTTCATTGATGGAAGCAGCAATTCAATCTCATCATTATAATGATGTCGCCAAGTGGTTCTATAAATTTTACGAGATTGAGAAAAGAGCTATGGTATTGGCAACTAACGAAGGAAACAACGGCTTGCTAACCACTATCACCAGATCGAAAAGTGCTGGTTTCACATTATTGCTAAAAAGTTTTGCCAAGTTGGGTCTCTCTTCTCCCGTTTTGAAAATTTTAGATCTTTTTCACAGAGATACGGCTGCTAGTACTAATGATACAGGAAAAATATCCCGGAAGTCAATTGCGGATACTAAAATGTATACAACTGCAATGAGCTGTTGTGCGACAACAGGAGATATTGTAAATGCCACCAAAGTGTACCAAATGGCTAAAGCCTCAACAATAGTTCAATTTGATGATGTGTTTATTTCCACGTACATGAGAGTATTTGTGAAAGCAGGAAAGTACAGAGAGGTTTGTCGTGTTTTTGAGCTTTTTCTGCAGCACATGAAGCCCGGAACTAGAATGTTTGCCGAATATATTTCTGCAGCGATAAAACTTGATGACTATAAACTTGTGGAAAATATTTTGGCGAAGCTATCAAACAGTGACGTTCAACCTGATCTGACGATATTTGCTCTTCTAGTAGAATACTACAGCAAGGTTCAAGATTTGGAAGCAGCGCAAACAGTTATTCAACAAATGTATGAATCTGGAATCAAGCCAACGCAAGTTCATTATAATAAGCTTTTGCAAGGGTTTACTCGAACAGGAAATTTCAATGCAGTGATACTAGCCTTCAATCACATGATCGATAATAACGTCAAAGCTGACGAGACTACTAATTTATTACTTGTTAATGCTGTAATCCAGAGAGATGGCCGAAGCCAGAAACGTAATTTCAAGCAGACATATGCGTTATTGAATGAGTTGTTTGAAATTACAAATGATGAAAGCACGTCATCTCGCCCAATGTTGAATATTTCGTTGGTCAACAAATTTGTCGACATTTTCAGCAAAAAAATCAGTATCCAGCAAGCAAAAGCGATTTTGGGTAAATACGCTGACTTGTGCGATAAATACTCCTCTGCACCTTCAAAGGAGAGTTTTAGCAGAAGCGCGGGAACCCTTAGGACTATGATAGTTATTGAAGGCCAGCAATTGAACTTTTCAAGAGTGAGCGAATATTTTGAGAAACTAGTGGGACTTCTTTTGCGTAAACGGTTCAAACCGTTTGAGGGTGCCAAAGCTACACCCGGACTAGCTCCAGAGCGCGTTATTCGCCAAGAATATCAAAATTTCCTTGAGCCAATTATGCGCTACAAGTTGGAACAATTGGTTCATGATCAGCAGGTGCACAAAATTGTTCCATTGATTGACCAGTTATTGAAAAGAAAGTTCAAGTTTTCTAATTCCGTAATGAATCTTGCAGTTAAGTTGTCTTTAGAAGAGGTATCATCTTTTGAGGCTGCTCTTTATTTGTCCAACAAGTATTTGATTAGAGGGTTTATTTATCTTAGATGGATCCGTAAACAAAGACGGGAGCACCAGGAAAAAGCGCAAGTTGAGCTGCAACAATTGCAGGAGACCCCGCCAGAGTTCAAAAGTTGGTGTTGGCTTCAGTATTTTACGCTAAAGCGCTTAGATGGTGCGTTTGTAAGATACGTGATTTGGCAGGTACAAGAAAGGTATACGCAACGCTATGGGCCTCTTGTTGGTTCAGACACTACTGGCAATGATGAAAATTTCATGCAACATGCCCAATTGCCTGGGTTTGGTAAGGCGCAGGACATACCGGTGCGCCAAGTTGATAAAAATTACGATGAGTTACTTGCGCAAGAAAGTAGAAAAATTAACTGGGTTGTGAGACAATACAGAAGAAGCTTTAGTGCTGCCAATTTGGCTCTTGAGGACGAGGACACCATTGGCTTAGAAGAGGCCATGGAGGAAGGGGAAGTGGAGGAGGAAGAGGCTGAAGAGGAAGAGAAATCTGCCACTCAGCAACAAAACAGATCAAACACACAGCCAACAACACCAGAAGAAGAATTCAAAGGTGATACTCGCATGCCAATCTACAGAGAGATAGTGGAAGAAATTCTGTTGGAATTAATGGAAAAATACCGAGTTATCATGAAACATATTTTACGCCCAAGAGTTCAACAAAACCAAACGAGATTCCAACGTAATATCCAGAATCGTAAGAGAGTGAGCGCCTACTATGCTTCTGTTTTACAATCATCCTTGTCATCAGCTTCGTCCGAAGCATCTCCTGATCAGTTGTCTAATCTGCCATCAGACCCAACATCATCAGAAACATCATCAGAACCAACAAAAGAATCTGCATCCGAACAATCATCCAAGCCATCATCCGAATCATAAACGTTTTCATAATTATCAAAAATAAAAGTCATTTCTCTTACCCAAATTATTTTCCTATGCATATTCGTCATTCAAGCAGTGTTAGTACTGTTTTACCAAATTGGCTTCTTTTCACTTTTTTTTTTTCTTTATTTTTTATTTTTATCACCAGCACCACCACCATTGGACACCCATTTAATTCCCCTGTTCCCATTTTTTTTTTTTTTTTTTAGCTTCTGT